>Ga0114964_10003384_pt1 | contig 10812 bp, 10 predicted proteins | sample C_131016_MF_Meta_FD_92638 | JGI IMG/M metagenome (GOLD analysis project Ga0114964, IMG submission 92638) | Freshwater microbial communities from Lake Croche, Canada to study carbon cycling - C_131016_MF_MetaG | ecosystem: Environmental > Aquatic > Freshwater > Lake | place: Lake Croche, Canada... | reverse complement strand
TTTTTACTTTTTTTAAATTTCTTAATTCTCTTACCGCAACATCAATATTTTGACAAGCCTCCAAATTAATTTCAGTTAATTTTCTAATAGATTTTGTAATTTTATCTATTGGAAATAATTTCATTCTGCTTGCAGCACCATTTAAATGACCAGCAACGGTATCTATGGAAGTTATTAATGAAAAAATATCTTCTCTATCGAATGGAGTGATGAAATTTTTACTTAATTCTAAATTTGTTTCACGAGTAATCTCCTCAATCTTACTTTCCAAATCAGTCATTCTTTGAAAAATCTCGTCACGCTCTTTCAAGGGAACATTAACAGCTTCGTGAAGTTCTGTTGCAATTGATATCAATTTTTTTGAAGCTTCTTCAAATAATGGAAAAAACTTTTTGTCTTTAGGAATTAAAAACTGAAAAATACTATTCGCATTCATAAATTTTAGATTTATTTTATTTAAAAATACAAATATATACATTGAATGTTAGCTAAACGTTAACAAAATAAAATAAAATAAAATATGAAATAATATTTTATAACATTTGTAATTTATCAAGCACCTTTGAAACAAAATTATACTTTTTTAATACAAAAACAATTTTCTGTATTAATATTCAATTGTTTGTATTTATTATCAATTTATTTAGTTCATTTTAGTAATTTAGCAAACAATTTATTAAGATTATCAAAATTAATATGGACATCAACTTCAATAAAAACGAGGATTACAACAAACTATTGCTCACAGATTTAAAACAAAAATTTGCAAAAGTAAAATTGGGTGGAGGCGAAAAGCGTATTGAAAAATTGCATAACGAAGGCAAAATGACCGCTCGCGAACGTATAGATTATTTGCTTGACGCCAATGCAAAGATTATTGAAATTGGAGGTTTCGTAGGTTACGGAATGTATGAAGAGCACGGAGGTTGTCCATCTGGAGGTGTGGTGGTAAAAATGGGATATATTAGAGGAAAACAATGCATTGTTGTAGCAAATGACGCCACTGTAAAAGCCGGCGCTTGGTTTCCAATAACAGCTAAAAAGAATTTAAGAGCCCAAGAAATCGCAATGGAAAATCGTTTGCCAATAATCTATTTGGTCGATTCTGCTGGAGTTTATTTGCCTTTGCAAGACGAGATTTTTCCAGATAAAGAACATTTTGGACGCATCTTTAGAAATAATGCCCACATGAGTAGCATGGGAATCACCCAAATTGCTGCCGTTATGGGAAGTTGTGTTGCTGGAGGCGCTTATCTTCCCATTATGAGTGACGAAGCCATGATTGTAGATAAAACAGGAAGCATCTTTTTGGCAGGAAGCTATTTGGTGAAAGCTGCGGTAGGTGAATCCATTGACAACGAAACACTTGGAGGAGCAACAACCCATTGTGAAATTTCAGGTGTAACCGATTATAAAGCAAAAGATGACAAAGACGCTTTGGATCGAATTAAGAACATCGTTTCTAAAATTGGTGATTTTGATAGAGCTGGTTTCAACAGAGAAAAATCGCAAAAACCAACTTTTGATGAAAAAGAAATCTACGGAATTTTACCAAAAGCAAGAAACGAACAATACGATATGAATGAAATTATCAAACGATTGGTTGATAATTCTGAATTCGATACTTACAAAGACGGTTACGGACAAACCATAATTACAGGTTATGCAAGAATTGACGGCTGGGCTGTGGGAATTGTCGCTAATCAACGAACTGTTTTAAAATCTAAAACTGGCGAAATGCAATTTGGTGGCGTAATTTATTCCGATTCAGCCGATAAAGCAACTCGTTTTATAGCCAACTGCAACCAAAAGAAAATTCCGTTGGTTTTCATTCAAGACGTAACTGGTTTCATGGTCGGTTCAAAATCGGAACACGGAGGAATTATTAAAGACGGTGCCAAAATGGTCAATGCCGTTGCCAATTCAGTAGTTCCTAAATTTACCGTTATTGTTGGGAATTCCTATGGTGCAGGAAATTATGCCATGTGCGGAAAAGCCTACGATCCAAGATTAATATTCGCCTGGCCAAGTGCTGAATTGGCCGTTATGGGGGGCACGCAAGCAGCAAAAGTATTGGCACAAATTGAAACTTCTTCGCTCAAGGCAAAAGGAGAAACCGTTGATGAAGTAAAAGAAAAAGAAGTTTTCGATAAAATAAAAGCCCGATACGACGAACAAATTTCGCCTTATTATGCAGCTTCCCGACTTTGGACAGACGCAATCATCGACCCATTAGATACCCGAACTTGGATTTCTATGGGAATTGAAGCCGCCAACCACTCCCCGATTGAAAAGAAATTTAATTTGGGCGTTTTACAAGTTTAAAAAAAGAATTGACTAACTATTATTATCATGAAATTAAAATCCATTTTACTATTACTAATCTCAGTATCAGCCCAAATTTCCGCACAGGAACCAACTACAAGAAAAGACTCTTTAAAAGGCAGTTTGAGAATTGAAAGAACTTGTTTTGATGTTTTGCGTTACGATTTGAATGTGAAAGTAACTCCTTCTGAAAAATCAATTGTCGGTTTTAATGAAATTACTTTCAAAGTTGTTTCCAATACAAAGAAAATTCAATTGGATTTATTTAATAATATGACGATTGACAGTATTGTATTATTGGGTAAAAAGCTAAAATACAAAAGAGAATTTGATGCGGTATTTATCAATCTTGGTAAAGAACTAATCGCTGATTCGCAAAACAAAATCCGATTTTACTATTCTGGAAATCCTATCGTTGCCAAAAAAGCTCCTTGGGATGGCGGTTTTGTTTACAATACTGATAGTACTGGAAAAGATTGGGTGGGCGTTGCGGTTCAAGGGACTGGAGCTAGTTTGTGGTTTCCATGTAAAGACACGCAATCGGACGAGCCGGATTTAGGCACTACGATAAAAGCGGCGGTTCCAAATGGTTTAATGGATGTTTCCAATGGTAGATTGAAAGGAAGTGAAGATTTAAAAAATGGTTACACTCGTTGGGATTGGGAAGTAAAAAACCCAATTAACAATTATTAGCTTACTCTGAATATTGCCGATTACATTCATTTCGGTGAAAACTACAAAGGTTTGGACTTGGATTTTTATGTTTTACGCGAAAATGAAGCAAGGGCAAAACATCAATTTGAACAAGTAAAACCAATGTTGGATTGTTTTCAAAGTAAATTTGGAGAGTACCCTTTTAAAGAAGACGGTTATAAATTAGTTGAAACCCCTTATTTAGGTATGGAGCATCAAAGTGCTGTAGCTTATGGAAATAAGTACGGAAATGGTTATCTTGGAAGCGACTTGTCTCACACTGGAATTGGCATGTTGTTCGACTTTATTATTATTCATGAAAGCGGTCACGAATGGTTTGGGAACAGCATCACCTCAAAAGATATTGCCGACATGTGGATTCACGAAGGCTTTACTTGTTATTCAGAATCGGTGTTTTTAGAATGCCAATACGGAATTGAAAAAGCGCAAATTTACATCAATGGGTTAAAGAAAAACATCAGAAACGACGAGCCAATAATTGCAAAATATGGCGTAAATAAAGAAGGTTCAGGCGATATGTATTACAAAGGCGCTTTGATGTTAAATACCATAAGACATATTTTGAATGATGATGATAAATGGTGGAAAATAATTTTAGAATACTCAAACACCTTCAAGCATAAAATTATTGATACAGAAACGGTCGTAGCTTTTTTCAATGAAAAAACAGGAATGAACTTGACTTCCGTATTCAATCAATATTTGCGTTACACTAAATTTCCAAAATTAGAAATGAAAATCGATAATTTCAAATTGTGTTATCGTTGGAATGCTCCCGAACCCAACTTTGAAATGCCGATTGATATTAAAATTAAAGGCGAAAAAGTTAGAATTAACGCTTCAAGCAAATGGATAAAATCGAGAATTGTGGTTGAATCACTTAAAGATATTGAAATTCAAAAAAATGATTTTCTAGTCGATTAAATCAAATTTAAGGTTTCTTTTCGTTTGATTTTTCCACTCACCGTTTCTAAGAAATTCGAAACAAAATGAATGGTTTTAGGTTTTTCGAACGGAGCTAATTCATTGAAAAATTCAGCATCAAAAGCAATTGATTTTCCTTCAATTACAAGCGCTAATTGTTCTCCGTATTGGTCATTTGGAATTCCAATTACAAAAAAGCGAGCTTTAATTTTATTAGCCAATTTCATTTCGATTTGCTCCGGAAATAGCTTCACTCCTGCACTATTTATCACGTTATCTATTCTTCCTAAGAGTTCAAATTCGGAATCGTTAATAATTTTCACCACGTCATTGGTGATAATTTTTGAATTAGAAATCCGAGGAACATCTATTACTAAACAATCTCTAGTATCGGTTGAAATAGTAACATTTGGCAAAACCAAAAAATAATTGTCGCTTATTTCTTTTACAGCAATATGCGTAACTGTTTCCGTCATTCCATAAGTTTCATAAACTAAGGTTGGCAAACCTAAAAGTTGTTTTTTAAGATTCTCATTGATTTTAGCGCCCCCAATTATTAATTTTTTAACATTAACTAATTCATTAACAGCGTTTTCAACTTGAAGTGGAACCATCGCAACAAAATCGTAAATTTTGGTATTGTTTTTCAAAGGATTTGATGTTGGTGCAACAAAATCCATTTCGAAACCTAAAACAATACTTCGAATGAGCATCATTTTACCCGCTATATAATTGGTAGACAAGCAATTCAAAACCCGATTCCCAGCTTTTAGATCAAAAAATTCGGCTGTTGCCAAAGCAGAAAAAAACATTGCTTGCTTGTCGATAAAAATATTCTTTGGAATACCAGTGGTTCCCGACGAAGTGGCTGTAACAAACGTTTTGGTATCGAACCATTCTAAAATAAATTCACCCGTAATTCTTTCAAATTCTTCCCCTTCCTTAATTAAATCATGGGCCGCAAGTAGCAAATTATTTTTATCAAGAGAGATTCCGTTCCATTTGAAATTAGGATGGACTTTATTATAATCTGGTTTATTCATTTATTATTGAATCAGGTTGACTCACCTTTCCCGTTAATTTTTCTTTCCAATTGGTCCATTTGAATTTTTTAGAAAGAATGAAAAGTAAAACAGGATAAACAATAAGTATAGGTAAAATAGCGTCCACGCCAACTGCTGGATCGGAAATATCTTTTAAAATAGAATTTGTTTGAAGCGCCGACCAGTCAGTGGTTACAAGCAAAGCAGATATTAGATTATTCCCTGCATGAAAGCCTAAAGCCAATTCCATTCCTTCGTCCATAAGTGTCATTATTCCCAACAAAAAACCAGTTCCTATATAATAGACCATAATTATATAGCCCATTTTAGATACTTCTGGATTCGAAATATGCATCATCCCAAAAATTACCGATGTCATTACTAATGGAATCCATTTGTTTTTTGATAAATTGGCAAAACCCTGCATCAAATAACCTCTAAAGATGTATTCTTCCGTACTAGTTTGTATTGGAATAAATATTATTGAAATAAAAAACAAAATTGCAAACGGAACGGGATGAAAGTTCATAACAAAGTTTTCGGGCGAACTATAAAAGGAATATACTGTTGTAATAATGGTGAAAATTGACCAAAGGGCAAAAGAAAATAAAATTCGTTTCCAATCCACTTTTTTTCGTGAAGTGGTTACTGATAAAAATGTTTGTTTATGAAAAAGTGTGATTACAAAATAAAACGCAACCAAAGCAAAAGCAAATGATAAAAGCATCAGGAAAAGTGCAAGATTACCGTCAATGCTATTCATTAAATCTTCACCCTTATTTGGAATTTCTTTATGTTCAGAGATTACTTTGACAAAAATTGCTATGACAAAGGGGATTGACCCTATTAATGAAGCTAAAATTACTAACAATGACCCAACGATGTATTTTGAAAATTTATTTTCAGGCTTAATTCCTTGTTCTACAAACATTTTTTTATGGTTTTTTAATTTGCAACTATTTTTATGCCACTAAATTAGGTTAAAATTTAGATTTTATCCATTTCTTTGTAAAAAAAATAATTTCCTATATAATGATTCAAATATATCATAATTCAAGGTGCTCGAAATCAAGACAATGCATGTCGTTAATTGAAAATTCAGGTAAGGAATTTGAAGTAATTAAATACCTCGAAAATCCCCTTACAATTACGGAACTTACCAATTTAATTTCGAAATTAGGAATTGAACCGATAGATTTAGTTCGAAAAAACGAAAAACTGTGGATTGAAAATTATAAAAACAAACCCCTTTCATCGAAAGAATTAATTGAAATAATGGTTAAAAACCCTAAATTAATAGAAAGACCAATTGTAATAAATGGGAATAAAGCGGTGGTGGCAAGACCAATTGAAAGAGCCATCGAAATTATATAATATTTATTTAACATATTTTTGTGAAATAACACATCGTCCAAGTTTTACTTTTGCAATCTAAATAAATAAAAATGAATATCCTAAAAAAGTCAATTTTTTTACTAATACTATTCTTTTCAATATTGAATTTTGGTCAACAAAGACCAGAGGTAAAAAAAATTAATATTACCGGAATTGTTAATGAAAAAGTAAGCAAACAACCGCTTGAATACGCTACTTTAACTTTTACAAATACCCGAAATCCTAAAGTAATTTTTGGAGGAATTACTAACGGAAAAGGTGAATTTAATGTTGAAATAAACGCAGGTAGTTACAATGTAAAAGTTGATTTTATTTCATTTAAAGGTATCGAACTAAGCCAACAAGTATATACAGAAAGTACCAATTTAGGAGTTGTTTTTATAGAAGAAGATGCTAATCAATTGAATGAAGTTGTGGTTCGTTCTGAAAAAACAACAGTTGATATTAAATTAGACAAAAAGGTTTACAACGTAGGTACCGATTTAATGGTAAAAGGTGGAACAGTCAGTGATGTTTTGGACAATATTCCTTCAGTTTCAGTTGATTCCGATGGAATCGTTAGTTTAAGAGGAAATGCTAATGTAAGAATATTAGTAGACGGAAACCTTCAAATGCAATTAATATTGCAGAAGCATTGCGACAAATTCCGGCAGATGCGATTGATAAAGTAGAAGTAGTCACCAATCCTTCTGCAAGATACGATTCAGAAGGTGGTGGAGGATTATTGAATATCATTTTGAAAAAAGGAAAAAATAAAGGCTTGAACGGAGCAATAATCGCTTCGACAGGAGATCCATTAAATTATGGACTTTCAGGCAATATTAATTACAAGTCAAAATACTATAATATTTACACAACAACTGGATACAATTACAGAAAAAATCCTGGGAATGCTAAATTTAATACTCAATATTTAAATTCAAATGGCTCTATAAAAAATTACATCGACGAGTACAGAAACAATGAAAGATTGAGCAAGGGATACAATTCGACTATAGGATTTGACATTTATTTAACCGATAATACTACTTGGTCGAATGCTATTAATTTGAGAAATAATGATAGTAGCAATCCAGAAGGAATTTCTTATTTCAATTATGATTTAAATCACTTATATACTGGTACCACATTCAGAAATAGCGATCAAACTAGTGATGGACTTGATAAAGAATATACTACTAACTTTACTAAGAAGTTCAAAAGAGACGGACATAAATTTACAATAGATGGATCTTTTTCTAACAATAAAGACAACGATTATTCCATAATTACAAGTTCTATTACAGAAAGAACAAGTAACATGCAAACTCAAAATCGAAATATGATTCAGTCTGATTATGTATTGCCGTTTGGAAAAGCAAATCAATTTGAATTTGGTTATAAGGGAGATTTCAATAAATTATTTACAGAATATATAGTTGGAACTGTTAATCTAGTAACTGGAGCTTACACGCCGAACCTTCAGTATACTAATACTTTAGATTATAAAGAAACGGTAAATGCGCTTTATACTCAATTTGGTACAAAGCTGAATAAATTTTCATTCCTTTTTGGTTTGCGTTGGGAAGATTCAAAAATCGAAATTAACCAATTGGTTACAAACGAATACAATACTCAAAAATACAATAACTTCTTTCCAAGTGCATTTTTGACTTATGAAATATCCGATGGAAATAGTATTTCTTTAAGTTACAGTAAAAGAATTTCAAGACCAAGAGGTCGTCAAATAAATCCGTTTTCAAGTTACTCCAGTAACATTAATATTTTTAGGGGAGATCCTAACTTAAGACCCGCTTTTTCTGACGCATTGGATTTTGGATACCTGAAAAAATGGAATAAATTGACTTTAAGCACTTCAACTTACATTAATAAAACAACCGATTCTTTTCAATTCATTCGAAGAGAAAGTGGTGATTTTGTAAATGGAACCCCAGTAATATTAAGTACTCCAATTAATTTAGCTAGCGAATTACGTTATGGATTCGAATTTACTTTAAATTATTCTCCCTACAAATGGTGGAAATTAAATAGCAACTTCAACTTTTATAAATATGATTTAAGAGGAAATTATGTTTACACCAATTCTCAAAATGTTGTTGTAACTCAAAATTTTGATAACTCGGCATCATCCTGGTTTACGAGGTTGACTTCAAAAATAACGTTGCCTTATAAAATTGATTGGCAGACCAATGTAACTTATAATGGTCCTGAAAAATATGCCCAAGGAAACGCATTAGGAATCGTAGGAGCCAATTTAGGTTTTAGCAAAGATATCATGAATGACAAAGGAACAATCGCTTTCAACATTCAAGACGTGTTTAACTCAAGAAAAAGAATGTACAACAACAACATTCCAAATGTATTAAATTCGTACGTTGAAATGCAACGTGCTGTTCGACAAATTACATTATCGTTTACTTATAGATTCAATAAGAAAAAAGAAGAAAAAACTAAACCAGCAAGAGGTGGCGAAAACGGAGACGATTTTCAAGGTTAATCGTTTTAATTTAATTCAAACAAAAAAAGTGCTTTCAATTGAAAGCACTTTTTTTTTGGTTAAAGTTATTGTATAAAAAAAGCTGACCGAAAATAAAATTTCAGACAGCAGTTATTTTAAAAACTCGAGAACAGATTACTCTGCTTGTGATTTTTTAGCTTTTCTTTCTTTGTACATTTCCCACAAAGCGCCGCCAACCCAATATTGAACGAAACCTATCAAGAAAAACATCAACCAAAATCCCATAGTAAGGATAGTTAAGAAAAGTAAAAAACCTAAATACTGTGAAAAGTCAAACATGATTATCGGAATTATTGAAAATGATTACAAATGTAAGTGTAATATTTTTTCCTACCAATAAATCCTCAATCAATTTTTAAAAAATAGTTTTTTATGCGTAATTTTGCAACCAATATTTAAATAGAAATCTTTCTACATAAATTGATAACTCGTTATTAAAAAAAACACACAATAAAATGGAATTCAGAATCGAAAAAGACACTATGGGTGAAGTGCAAGTTCCTTCAGATAAATATTGGGGAGCTCAAACGGAACGTTCAAGAAATAATTTTAAAATAGGTCCTTCAGCATCAATGCCGGTTGAAGTAATTGAAGGATTTGCCTATTTGAAAAAAGCAGCTGCTTATGCAAATTGCGATTTGGGTGTTCTTCCAACAGATAAAAGAGACGCAATTGCTGCGGTTTGTGATGAAATATTAGCGGGTTACTTGGCTGATGAATTTCCATTGGTAATTTGGCAAACGGGTTCGGGAACACAAAGCAACATGAATGTAAATGAAGTGATTGCTAACCGTGCGCAAGTTTTAAAAGGATTCAAAATTGGAGAAGGCGAACAATTTATCAAAGCCAATGACGATGTGAATAAATCTCAATCTTCAAACGACACCTACCCTACCGGAATGCACATTGCGGCCTACAAATCAGTTGTTGAAGTTACTCTTCCAGGTATAGAAAAATTGAGAGATACGCTCCAAGAAAAAGCAGTGGCTTTTAATAATGTTGTAAAAATTGGTCGTACACACTTAATGGATGCAACTCCTTTAACTTTAGGTCAAGAAATTTCAGGTTATGTAGCGCAGTTGAACTTTGGTATAAAAGCCATCAAAAATACCTTAGCTCATTTATCAGAAGTAGCTTTAGGAGGAACAGCTGTTGGAACGGGTTTAAATACGCCTGAAGGATACGACGTGAAAGTAGCACAATATATTGCTCAATTCACTGGTCATCCATTTGTAACAGCAGAAAACAAATTTGAAGCGCTAGCCGCTCACGATGCCATTGTGGAAACGCACGGTGCCTAGAAGCAAGGTGCTGATTCATTGAATAAAAATGCAAATGACATTCGATTGTTGGCTTCAGGCCCGAGAGCAGGAATTGGAGAAATTTTAATTCCAGAAAACGAACCAGGTTCGTCAATTATGCCAGGAAAAGTAAATCCAACGCAATGTGAAGCTTTGACTATGGTTTGTGCTCAAGTAATGGGGAACGACGTGGCGATTGCTGTTGGAGGCATGCAAGGACACTATGAATTGAATGTTTTCAAACCATTAATGGCTGCTAATTTCTTACAATCCGCACGATTAATAGGTGATGCATGTCTTTCATTTGACGAACATTGCGCTCAAGGAATCGAACCAAATTACAAAAGAATTGAAGAATTGGTAAACAACTCATTAATGTTGGTAACTGCTTTAAACACTAAAATTGGTTACTACAAAGCAGCTGAAATTGCTCAAACGGCTCATAGAAACGGAACTACTTTAAAAGAAGAATCAGTACGTTTAGGATATGTAACTGCCGAAGATTTTGATGCTTGGGTTAAACCTGAAGAAATGGTAGGCAGCTTAAAATAGCCTATAAAAATTGGTAAACGGAACCTGTAATTTAATAGTT
>Ga0114964_10003382_pt1 | contig 10817 bp, 8 predicted proteins | sample C_131016_MF_Meta_FD_92638 | JGI IMG/M metagenome (GOLD analysis project Ga0114964, IMG submission 92638) | Freshwater microbial communities from Lake Croche, Canada to study carbon cycling - C_131016_MF_MetaG | ecosystem: Environmental > Aquatic > Freshwater > Lake | place: Lake Croche, Canada... | reverse complement strand
CTGTAGCGTAGCCGATGCATCTTCTAAATCTAACTCGGCATGTGTACGAACTATCAGATTGGTATAACCTTGACGTTGCAGCTCACGCATAATGGCACTACCAGCAAGACCACGATGCCCTGCAATATATATTTTAGAATCTTTATTCATAAATAATTAATGTATAGATTATGTTGCAAATCAAACTAAAGAAATTTACTCATGATGGCTAAATACCGAATAGCCATGTCCTTTGACTAATTCATCTCGCTCAGCACTCTTGAGATCTTCACGAACCATTTCTGCAACCAATTCATGGAAAGTTATTTTAGGGGTCCAACCTAATTTTTCTTTTGCTTTACTTGGATCACCTAATAAAGTTTCAACTTCGGTTGGGCGAAAATAGCGAGCATCAACCTGAACGATACAGTTTCCTTGAGCATCAAAACCTTGCTCTTCAACACCCTTGCCTTTCCATGTTATAGCTATGCCCAGTTCTTGTGCCGCAATATCAACAAATTGACGCACACTAAACTGAACACCTGTTGCTATCACAAAATCTTCTGCTTGTTCTTGTTGTAGCATCAACCATTGCATTTCTACATAATCTTTTGCATGCCCCCAATCTCGAAGCGCATCAAGATTACCTAGGTATAAACAATCTTGTAATCCTAATTTGATACGTGCCAAGGCTCGGGTAATTTTTCGGGTTACAAAGGTCTCGCCACGAATAGGACTTTCATGATTAAACAAAATACCGTTACAGGCATAAATACCGTAAGCTTCTCGATAATTGACAGTAATCCAATAAGCATAAAGCTTGGCGACTGCATAAGGTGAGCGAGGATAAAAAGGTGTGCTTTCTTTTTGTGGTGTTTCTTGCACTAAACCATAAAGCTCTGAAGTTGATGCTTGATAAAACTTAGTCTTCTTCTCCATACCTAAAATACGAATAGCTTCAAGTATACGTAATGTACCTAAACCATCCGCATTAGCCGTATATTCTGGAGTGTCAAAACTTACCGCAACGTGACTCATTGCAGCTAGGTTATAAATTTCATCTGGTTGAACTTGTTGAATAATACGAATTAAATTTGTGGCATCGGTTAAATCGCCATGATGCAAGAAGAAACGCGCATCTTTAATATGCGGATCTTGGTAAAGATGATCGATTCGATCAGTATTGAACAACGATGAGCGCCGTTTAACACCATGCACTATATAACCTTTGTTGAGTAGGAATTCTGCTAGATAAGCACCATCCTGACCAGTAATTCCAGTAATTAAAGCTATTTTGTTCATTTAAGCTCCATAAATCCGTATAAATATATAAGTTTTAACTTAATAAATGAGTATTCTTAGGTAAATTTTACCATGCTTAGATTAATATCGGAAAAACTGCCACCTATAAAACTTATAGATTAAACACTCAATAAATACAGTAAAAATATTTTCACTTAAAATTTTTGCGTTAGCCTATATCATATACACACCTAATCAATAATTAATAATCCAACATTAAAACTATGCACCGTATAAGAAATAATATTCGTGATATTCCTGATTTTCCAAAACCTGGCATTATTTTTAAAGACATTACCCCGCTTATAAAAGACCCTGCTGCTTTAAGACTAGCTGTACATCAATTATTACAACCTTTTTTAGGCAGAGATATAACAGCTATCGCAGGAATGGAGGCTAGAGGTTTTATTTTTGGTTCACTAATCGCTTGGGAACTAGGCTTACCATTTGTTCCCTTAAGAAAGCCAGGAAAACTGCCCTACCACGTACAAAGCGTAGCTTACGACCTTGAATATGGCTCTGCTACTTTAGAGGCACATAATGATGCCTTCAATGCAAATGATCGTGTGCTATTAATAGATGATTTATTAGCAACAGGCGGCACAGCCAAAGCAAGTTGTGAGTTGATTGAAAAACTAGGAGCAACTGTTGAAGCCTGTGCTTTTGTAGTTGAGCTGGATTTTTTAGATGGCCGAAAAAAGCTTGGCGATTATGAAGTTCATAGTGTGCTGCACTATTGATGTTGTGCTTTTTTATTATATTAATTGTTGCATAAGTCATCGCATGATATAGGTTACCACCAACAATTAGGGCCTTTAGTCTGTGGGAGTGGCTTTAGAGGCTGTGAAAGTATTCTTATTATTTCCCCTCTTTAGCAGCTCCCACAGCAGACTCAACCCCACTAATAGCGGGTAGTAACCCAGCACGAGGAAAGTGCAAAAACTTTTGCAACGATTAATAAGCCTATTGGAATTATAGAGGATCGGTGTCAACTAATATAAACATAACTGATGTTACGTAACCCTATCGCGGTTTATAAAAAATAATAAGGTCGCTATCGCGATGATGTGTTAATCGAGTAGTCGCACCAGAAGGCGAGATACTTTCTTTTACTAAGCCAAAAGGAAGTATGCAAAGATAAAGCGGCTCGATTGTCGCTTTTTCCTGGGCACTTTGCTTTTATCGTGGGACGGTGCGGCAAACGAGACTAAAACAACGTTATACTGCATAACATCAAAATAAAAACTTTTGAGTATGGTTTTATACTGATTTAAATTATTTAGGGGTAACAATATTGATTGGGAACAGCTTAATTGCCGAATGAATTCAAGCACTCATCACACTTAGTAACTATAACATCTACACCATAACATGACGTTAATTAACTAAATTAATATCAATAGCTATTAATCAGAGACTACCTAAATTTATTATTTCTGCGGCACAGAAAGCTCTAACTTATGCTTATCTTTTAAATCACCCTGTGCTGTCGATTGATCTTTAGTAGCTAAATTTTTAGTACCGGGATTCAGCTCATCTAAATCATCACCAAAATCTAAAGATGCTTCAGATTTGCCATCGGTGGCTAAATTCTTGCGCCATTGCAAGAAAGATTCGCGTGTAAAAACATAAGGATCTAAAGCTGCTTCATCAATAAACTTAAGAGAACCCTCTGCTGTAGCACGGGTATTCAATAATGAAACTAACTGTATTGGCATCCCTAAGTAAGTAGAAGGATTAGCTGCCACATCAAAAGCTGCGCCAGGAATACCACGCAATGTTGTAGGTCCAATAATAGGAAGTACTAAATAAGAACCATTAGGAACTCCCCAAACAGCTAATGTTTGATCAAAATCTTCAACATTTAGCTCTAGACCAGTATCTGTTGCCACATCCACGAAACCACCTAAACCTAAGGTAGTATTAATCAGAAAACGACCTGTATCATTAACACTTTGCGAAAACTTAGCTTGCAATGCGTCATTAACAATAACATTGATATTCTTAAGATTACTAAAGAAATTAAAAACACCAGTACGCGCAAACTGCGGAGTGATTTTGTTGTAAACTTTTGAAATGGGAGCAGCAATATAATCGTCTAACTTATCGTTAAAGCTATACATTGCCCTATTAACATTCTCATAAGGATCATCCTTATTAACTGTGTGCTCAGCATTACCTGGAGTTGCACAGCTGTCCAAAACAACAACCAATAATATTGCGCTGGATATTTTTAGGGTAGTATTTATAGCTGATACAAGACTGATAATGTTTTTTATTGCCATAAGCTCTGATTTATAATTTTGAATAGCTATCTATTTTTTCATTAATTTTTGACATTAAAACATCAAAACCTTCGCGCTGTAAAATAGTTGTATATTCAGACCTTTTCAAGGCTAAATCACTTACGCCGTTAGCAATGATATTTATAATGCGCCAGCTACTCCCTTTTTCTTTAAGCATATAATCAAACTTAACCGCTTTATCGTTAGGTATAACAAGATGAGTATGGACGACTACTCCACCTCTGGTTGTTTCTTCTTCAGAATCAAATCCAAATGATTCTCCTGAATAATCTTTAAAATTATGCGCATAAGAGGCAATGCTTAAGCGTATAAAAATATCAGTCAACTTTTGTTGCTGATCTTCTGATAGTTTTTCCCATTCTTTACCAACAACAATACGAGCAATTTTAGTTAAATCATGACTATTAGATATTGGATCAGATAGTTTTTGATATCGACCCGCATATCCTAATTTTTTACCATCTTTCATGACGGCAATTAACTCTGACTGAAACTTTTCAACAACTTGCTTTGCAGTTGCTACTTCATCATCCTGTGCATATACAGACGATGTTGTCAGCATAGAAATTATAAAGACAAGCACAAACTTTAAATTTTTTAAATTCATCATCATATCCTTAAAACAAAACTACCCATATCTTACTTAGCAAGGGATAAAAGAATTATTACAGTATTCATGATAGCGATAGATCGCCACACATAGACTTTAAATCAAGCTTTCATCCCCTACTCTTTAAACTGAAACTAATCTTAAGTAGAGAACAAGTTGCCTAAGCGGCATTATTAATCACTCTACTCTGATAGGAATACCGGCAAGGGTTGATAAAGGCGCTTCAACATAAAGGGGTGTTGGCTCAGGAATCATATCACCTTCAGTTTTTGGACCTCTAATAGACGTCCATGATGCTTTTAATGGATGTTTTAACATATCTTCAACGGCTGTCGCTTCATAACCACAATGCGCCATACAACTAGCGCATTTAGGATTATTAACATTGCCATATTTTTCCCAAGGCGTAGTATCTAGCAATTCTTGAAAACTAGCTGCATTACCTTCATCCGCTAGTAAATAACAGGGTTTTTGCCAACCGAATACATTCCTAGTTGGATTGCCCCAAGGTGTACATTCATAATTTTGGTTACCCGCCAAATAATCAAGATAAAGTGAAGAATGATTTAATTTCCATTTGCGATTTTTACCAATTTTAAAGATACCTCTAAATAGATCTTTTACGTCCTTGCCTTTAATAAATACATCTTGAGAAGGCGCGCGCTCATAACTAAAGCCAGGTGCAATAGTGACTCCTTCTACACCTAATTCCATTGCATAATCTAAAAACTCTGAGACTTCTTGGGCATTTTCACCTTGAAAAAGTGTGCAATTGACAGTGACTCTAAAACCTTTTTCTAATGCCAATTTTATTGCTTCAACAGCACGCTCAAAAACACCTTCTTGGCAAACAGAAGTATCATGCCTTTCTTGCATACCGTCTAAATGAATTGAGAAAGTCAGATAAGGAGATGGCGTGTAGTCGTCAATGCGTTTTTTCAATAACAAAGCATTGGTACATAAGTATACGAATTTCTTACGAGCAACAATACCTGCGACAATTTCTGGCATTTCTTTGTGTATCAGTGGTTCGCCACCGGGTATTGAAACCATAGGGGCATTACACTCATCAACGGCTTGCATACATTCTTCGAAAGATAAACGCTGATCCAATATATCATCTGGATAATCGATTTTTCCGCAGCCTGCACAAGCCAAATTACAACGAAATAATGGCTCTAACATAAGTACAAGAGGGTATTTTTTTACACCTCTTAGCTTTTGTTTAATTAAATAACTACCTACTGCAAACTGCTGACGTAAAGGAACTCCCACGCGTAAACCCTCAAAAAGTAATAAACTATTAATGACCAAACTAGCTCGATCATCCGAATACCGCCAACACATTGCGGAACCATAAGAATGTATCAAATAAACAACAGTCTAATACAGTGCTATTAAAATAATAAGCTCAGATATTTAATTATCACAAAAGACTTTTATCAAACATAGCAACTATATAATACAATCGCTTATCTTATGTTGACTAGAATACTATCTTTTTAGAAAGGACTCCATATTTTTACAAAATTATCTATTAACGCTACTCAACAGAGCAAACATTACAATAATTTGTATAAATACAACATTGACTGTTAAATCACTGTTTTAACACTTAAATATTATCTACAGAGCCCAGCAAATCTGGGATATTGACAACAAAACAACATTGCTTTGCAAATTACCAACAAACAAGCTATTATTGCCATTAATTCTCTACCCATCCAACCTGAATAGACATCAATTGTATAATGAGCGAAACGCAAATATCCTTGGACAATCCAAAATCATTGAGCCAATTATCGGATAATGACTTTCAGTCACTGTTACTAGAAGGTGTATCCAGAACATTTGCTCTAACCATCCCTCAACTCCCCGCCAAACTATTCAGCGTAGTAGCAAACGCTTACTTACTATGTAGAATTGTTGACACTATTGAGGACGAAGTTTCATTATCCGCTACACAAAAAAAACATTTTTGCTCAGAATTCATTGACGTAGTAAGAACAGGCGTGAATGCAGAACCCTTTGCAATCGATCTTGCACCACTACTTTCTGAACAAACTATTCCTGCAGAACACACACTCATTCATGTATTACCTAGAGTTATACAAATCACTCATAGCTTTGATGAAGCCCAAATTGAAGCCTTAGCTCAGTGCGTTGAAACGATGGCAGAAGGCATGCCTATATTCCAGGCTAAGGATTTACAGGGCGGCTTAGAAACACTTGCTGATTTAGATATTTATTGTTATTACGTCGCCGGTTGTGTAGGTGAAATGCTAGCAAAACTATTCTGTCATTATTCACCAGAAATTGCCGCTCATAAAGATGAGCTATTAACCCTATCTGTTTCGTTTGGACAAGGCTTACAAATGACCAATATCTTAAAAGATATTTGGGATGATGCTCAACGCGGCGTTTGCTGGTTACCCCAAGATATATTTAATGAAACTGGCTTTGATCTTAAAACCTTAAGCACAGAAACCAACAACGAACAATTTAGAGCAGGACTAGCTCATTTAATCAGTATTGCGCAGGAACATTTGCACAATGCCTTAATTTACACTCAAAAAATACCTACCCATGAAACGGGTATCCGTAACTTTTGCTTATGGGCCATAGGTATGGCGATTTTGACTTTACGAAAAATCAAACAAAACTTAGATTTCACTCATGCAAATCAAGTCAAAATCACTCGCAACAGCGTTAAAGCCACCATACTTTCTACTCGATTAATAGGCAGCAATAACACCTTATTATCTGCATTGTTTAACTTAAGCAGTCGAAACTTAAAAGCTTCAAATTGGAGCTATGCAATCAATTCCTCAAAAGCCAACCTTGACCTTTAAGGACGTCTTTATGTTTACTGATACCAATACAGCTATTTCAACTGGAAATACAAGTCGATCATCTTCCGCTATTTATTCAAAATCATACGATCTCAATAAAGCCATTAGCAAAGCTCAAGACAAGCTATTAAACAAACAACACAAAGATGGCTACTGGGTATTTGAACTTGAAGCCGACTGCACTATACCCTCGGAATACATCCTAATGATGCATTATTTGGGTGATGTAAACGATGAGCTGCAAAAAAAAATAGCCAACTATTTAAGGGTTCGCCAATCAGAAGATGGCAGTTACCCACTATTTACCGGCGGACCTGGAGACATCAGTTGCAGTGTTAAAGTCTATTACGCCTTAAAATTAGTCGGTGATTTACCAGAAACTCCTCACATGACTCGACTAAGAAATTACATACTTAGCCGAGGCGGCGCTGCAAAAGCCAATGTATTCACTCGCATAGAACTTGCCAAATTCAAACAAATACCTTGGCGCGGAGTTCCCTATATTCCAGTGGAAATCATGCTATTCCCTAACTGGTTTCCTTTTCATTTAGATAAAGTCGCTTACTGGTCAAGAACTGTCATGGTGCCTTTGTTTTTACTATGCACACTTAAAGCGACTGCAAAAAATCCAAACAACATCAATATTTTAGAACTTTTTGTTACGCACCCCGATAAAGAACGACACTATTTTCCTGAACGCACTTTATTGAATAAAATCTTTCTGGGTTTAGATTATTTAGGTCGTATTACGCGCCCACTTATCCCCCAAAAAGCACACGAATTAGCCATTGAAAAAGCAAAAGAATGGATAATTGAACGCTTAAACGGTGAAGATGGCTTAGGTGGAATCTGTCCAGCAATGATGGGGGCCTATGAAGCTTTATTGCTACTAGAAACACCAGAAGATCGAGATCATATTTCAATTGCTAGAAAAGCCATAGATAAGCTATTGGTAATAAATGAACATGACGCCTATTGTCAACCGTGCTTGTCACCTGTTTGGGATACAGCACTCGCTGCTTTAGCTTTACAAGAAGCCGATAAAGATCAAACACCCATTAGTCAAACTGCGCTAATACGCGCTTACGACTGGCTTAAAAGCAAGCAGTTATCTGATGAACCAGGCGACTGGCGCATTTCTAAACCTAATTTAGAAGGTGGCGGCTGGGCTTTTCAATTTGAAAACCCTCATTACCCAGATGTAGATGACACAGCAATAGTTGCTTTTGCTATGGCTGATTCCAACCTACCGAACTTAGATGAATCAATACATAGAGCGACACGCTGGATAGTTGGCATGCAGTCTAAAAATGGTGGCTATGGTGCTTTTGATGTTGATAACACCTATTACTATTTAGACGAAATACCATTTGCTGATCACGGAGCTCTCCTAGATCCACCAACATCTGATGTAAGTGCTCGCTGCGCTATGTTAATGGCTAAAGTCGCTCAGAATCACGATGAATATAGGCCAGCATTAGAAAGCACCATTCAATATTTACGAAACGAACAAGAAGCCGACGGCTCTTGGTTTGGTCGCTGGGGCACAAACTATATTTATGGAACTTGGTCTACGCTATTGGGTTTAGAACAAACCAATCTACCCAAAAATGACCCCATGTATAGCAAGGCCGTTAATTGGCTTAAATCCATACAACGTGACGATGGCGGCTGGGGTGAAGACAATTATAGTTATCATGACAAAAACTCTAGCGGTCGCTATCACTTTAGCACCGCGTTCCAGACCTCATGGGCATTATTAGGATTAATGGCTGCTGGCGAAGCTCATTGCCCAGAAGTAGCAAAAGGCATTGACTTTATTTTACGTAATCAACAAACCGATGGCGTATGGAATGACAAATGCTTTACTGCTCCCGGCTTCCCAAAAGTTTTTTATTTAAAATACCACGGTTACGACAAGTTCTTTCCATTATGGGCACTTGCACGCTATCGCAACGAAGTTAATAAAAAGTGATAACAGGCATCGTTGTTGCCCTACCCGAAGAATTAAGCACTCTTACCTCAAAAAAACTGAGCAAAGGGTGCAGCCATTTTATTACTAAAAAAATTTTGGTTATTTATTCTGGCGCTGGGCCGAATAATGCAAGTTCAGCAGCCGAACATCTTATTTCTCAAGGTGCAACTAAATTAATCAGCTGGGGTTGTGCTGCAGCACTTATTGAATCATTAAATCCAGGTGATTTAGTTCTTGCAAATGAACTTATAACTACTGAAGAAAGTAATTTAGTAAAATTAAATATCAGCGAACAATGGCATCAACGTACAAAAGAATTATTATCAAGCTTGGTTAATGTAAAAATCGGCAGCTTAGTTGAAAGTAAAAGCATCGTTTCTTCTAGCGAAGATAAGAAAAAGATACAAACAGCAACTAATTCGGTTGCCTTAGATATGGAAAGTATTGCGATAGCCAAAATTGCTAATCAACATAAATTGCCTTTCATAGCCATAAGAGTGATCGCTGATCCCGCAGATATGAACTTACCTTTAGCCGTTACTTATGCACTTAATCAACAAGGCGAAGTATCAATAAGCAAACTTCTATATTACCTCGCACACCATCCTACTGAATTACCTGGATTGATCAAATTAGGATTGCATTTTAAAGCAGCAACTAAAACACTAAAACTTATTGCCAAACATCTTGATGCAATTACTAGTTACCAAGAAGATCATTTAAGAACATTAACCTTCACCTTTAATCCAACTTTACGAATATGACTTTTAGCATAGCTGAACTATTTGCCCAACACAGTACTGATAAATTTGATTTGCATGAGCAACACCTCAACAAACAAATGGTACGAATGTTACAAACCATTGGATATGACAGGCATTATCAACGAGCAGTTGGTCAATACCTATACGATCAAGAAGGTACTGAGTATTTAGACTTATACAGTGGATTTGGTGTATTTGCTATTGGACGTAATCACCCTACCGTCATTAAAGCACTCCAAGAAACATTAACATTAGAATTACCCAACCTTGTGCAATTAGATGTCTCTATTTTGAGCGGCTTACTAGCAAAAGAGATTTTAAAAACGACACCAGAAAACATCAACAAAATGTTTTTTTGTAACTCGGGTACAGAGGCGGTTGAAGCGGCAATTAAATTTGCTAGATATACAACTAAGCGCGACAAAATTGTATTTTGCGATCATGGCTACCATGGTCTAACTATGGGCTCATTATCATTAATGGGAGAAAAAATATTCCGCGAAGGTTTTGGCCCCCTATTACCCGATTGCATTTCAGTACCTTTTAATAATTTAGAAGCATTAGAGTCAGCTCTAAGCAATAAAGATGTTGCCGCATTCATCGTAGAACCCATACAGGGTAAAGGTGTAAATTTACCCGATGATAATTATTTACCTGAAGTAGAACGTCTATGTAAAAAATACGGCACCCTATTTGTAGCAGATGAAGTACAAACCGGCATAGGCAGAACAGGCAAGTTTTGGGCAATCGATCACTGGAGTGTTAGTCCGGATATGATTTGCATGGCAAAAGCGCTATCAGGTGGTTTTGTCCCGGTAGGCGGCGTAGCTATGACTGAGAAGATCATGGATACCGTCTTTAATCGTATGGATAGAGCCGTGGTACATGGCTCAACTTTTGGTAAAAACAATATGGCTATGGCCGCTGGTTTAGCGACATTACATGTTATAGAAGCTGAAAAATTAGTCGAAAATAGTTTAAAAATAGGCTCTGATATTATTAACAGCCTTAATGCCTTGTCAGGTCAGT
>Ga0114964_10003380_pt1 | contig 10821 bp, 25 predicted proteins | sample C_131016_MF_Meta_FD_92638 | JGI IMG/M metagenome (GOLD analysis project Ga0114964, IMG submission 92638) | Freshwater microbial communities from Lake Croche, Canada to study carbon cycling - C_131016_MF_MetaG | ecosystem: Environmental > Aquatic > Freshwater > Lake | place: Lake Croche, Canada... | reverse complement strand
GGCTCAATTTGGTCTACCATTGCCGGAGGGCAAAGATGAGATGGACGGGGTAAATTTGTTTTATAAATTGATATACAGGGAATTTTGCCGCGTATCGGAGCTGAACGGGGTAAAAATTAACCAATATTGTAATACAATAGGTTAAGGTTCAAAGCCCTCAAATAGTGATGACAGCCCCGTAAGGCTGTAAACTAGCAACCCAAACAAACTCAACCATGACTAATATAACATTAGCCCCCGATATGTTCAATCCTCAATTGATCCAAGTACACAAGGGCGCGGAATTAATAGGCACAATTGAGCAAACCAGGCACGGATTCAAAGCCCTGGCAATGTATGGCGAAGGATTGGCACTACTTAACAGCGTAGAACAGTGCAAAAATTACCTAGTTAGGACCTATGACACCTATACCAGAGCACGCCCGATTGAAAAACTGGAATCTCAATTGCAATTATTTTAACCCTAACAAACTAATTTTAACACAACATCAAAAACTAACCCCAATGGAAACAATTATTAACATTATAGGACAACCACAAGGAAACAACATTCTAAAAACTGCCATTGAGGCAAGTGGCACCAGTGCCCAGCCTGCTGGATTTGGAAACTATACCGTTACCTTTCCCACAAAGCTAAAAGCAGTCCAGGCATTACACAAGGCTCACAGGAGCTTGGAAGCTGATGGGGAATCTTGCCAATACCGTTGCGCGGGAACTATGCACCGGTTGACATACGATTCAAGCTACGCAGCAATTCAATAATCAAAAACTAAAAACCAAAAACATGAAAGCTTCAAACTTCAACAAACTAATCCAAGCAATTACAGGTAGAAACTTTACGCTACTTGCCACAGGCGAAAATATAGAACTGGAAACAAAGTACTGGATTGAGCGTACACTGCCAGTAACAGGGTGCAAAGTTGGCTTTTACTGGACAAGCCCAAAAAGCGAGGAGAAAATCCTAAAAACTTTTATTACTACTTTTTCAACCAAGTACTTTGAACCTAACCCATTGGCATATGACCATGTATATGGAGGCAAACAATACTACTGGAATGACAAAACAGAGGAGCAAAAGGAATTTGCCTATTGTCACCACCGCAGCAATATGTATAACAAAAAAGCCCTACTTGAGCAAGTGGAGCAAAATTTTGCTTCCGCTGAAATTCACGATGTTATATGTCGCTATGGTTTTTATACCACGGAATATGGTATCGGTACATTTATCTTTTATGCCTCAAATAGCGTACTGGAAGCAGTTGAAAAAATGAAACAATACCTAAACAGCAAAAATATACCCTTTGCCAACGAATTATCTGATGCGCATTGGGTACTACGTTTTAAACTAGGACTATCAAAAGAACAGCACAATGCAATACTAGCAGGATTCTAACCTTAAAAACTAACAAGCCATGACAAACACAGAAACAACAACCCTAATACAATTCTATATTGAGCCTGATGGCACGATTCTCGCAATATGGCCAAGGGAATTTTACAACCTAAAACTATATGGAACAGGCATAGTAAATTGCTACTCAAGCAATGGGCAACATAGCCAATGTAGCAGGAACTACTTTGAGGAATTGCCCTTGGCAAGCTATAAGCAAAGCAAGCAACTAAGGCAGGAGCTTGAGTCAATCGGGTATCAATTATGAAGGAAACTATTTTATGGGCAACCAAAATAGGTGATCCCGATTATTGTGAGCAATTAATAACTAATAACCCTGAGCACATTGCAAAAGCTAAAAAGTGGGCACTGGCCAACGGGTATGACAGAATAAGGATAGCAATTATTGACCTGAGCACCCCTATTGATTTTTCAAAAACTATTAACCAAAAAACTAACTAACATGAAAACAATCGCACAACAACTAAACATCAAGTCATTTCCATTTGAAATTCATGCCAATGGCAATGTAGTCTATCATGAGAATTCAGATGGATATTGGGTTAAAAGAGAATATGATGCCAATGGCAATCAAGTCTATTGGGCGGATTCAGATGGAGATTGGTGTAAAAGAGAATATGATGCCAATGGCAATCAAGTCTATTGGGAGAATTCAAATGGAAATTGGGTTAAAAGGGAATATGATGCCAATGGCAATAAAATTTATTTTGAGAATTCATAAGGAAACATTGTAAATAATCGTACTAAGCCTATAAAGGAATTCAGTATGGATGAAATTGCTAATAAACTAGGCATTCCTGTTAACCAGTTAAAAATCAAGAAATAATGAAAAACTTACTATTTGCCCACGGGCTACGCACCAATGAAGATTATTACAAGCTAATTGCAGCCAACTTGAGCCAGGGAGATGATGTTAACGCCCTCAAACTATTTGGGCAAATGCCAAAACCATTCAGGCGGCAATGCACCGTATTTTGTGTGGGTTGGCTGAAAGAACCAAACTGGCAATTAATACCATTAATTAACGCATTGTAAAACAAGCTCACCATGAAACGAAAACACAAAAGTGAACCCGTTACCAGGGAAACAACATTTGAGCACGTTGCAGAAGCTATTTTGCCCATAATCGGAGCTATATTGTATGTTGCCTTATTTTACATCATTTCAAACCCCAAATAATGAGCGACGCAAAACTAATTAACCAAGTAGCAAGGCTCAAAGCCGAATCGGACCATGAGCTTGAGCGCCATGTGGCAGGATTCCAAAAGCGGGCAAACTATTTGTTTAAGCACGGGGTGATTGGCAAGCCTGTGGCAAAACTGGAATGGGACACCGATAGTAAGCACTCAAGGTGGTTTATTGGCATAGCCCGAAAGGACAATAAACTATTTGTATCATCCCTCAATTAAAAAACTATGAGCCTAATCAAAACCATCTACAAATACGCTGATAAAAGTGCCTATATTGCACTATTGGCATCCTTAGTGATAGTGAGCCTAACTTACTACCTTTGCCACCACTGTAAGCCCTATAAGCACCATCAGGAGACAGTGGCAACAAATGAACAATAAAAAACTATTCATAACCCATAAAAACTAACAAACATGACTACTACCGAATATTACAACCTGCAAAACAAGCTAAACGAAAAAATAGCTGAACTACAAACTGATTACCAAGCAGAAACCGACATGATGGACAAAATGCACATGCTTGGAGTACAATCGGGACTATTTGAAGCCAAAGAAATCATTGAAAAACTATTTAAAAGGGAAACGGAGCCAATCAACCTGCTTGACCATGACAACCTTTTCAACGCTATCTCAGCAATTGCCAACCCTAAAAATCAAGCCCAATGACACCATTGACAAAACTGGCCTCAGCACAGGCAAAAACTGCCTACATATTTTCAAAAGCTATTGCCCACTCTGAGCGCATGGATATAGTAAATTTCATATTGGCCAACCAAAACTGTATGGTCCGAGACATCCACGATAACTTGCCAGTGCCACAGGGCCTAGTGAGCAAACATATTATGATGCTAAAGAAAGCCGGCATAGTAAGCACACAGGTGAACCCACGGAACGCAAAGAGCAATCTTTGCACCGTGGACACTGAGTACCTAACCCAGGGAATTGAAGCAATTGAATTTTTTGTACCATACAAAGGATAGCTATGAAATACAATGATTACCAAAAACTAGCTTATATGGCAAAGAAAGGACTACCAACGGGCAAGCCTAAGCCAACCCAATGGAAGCTAGTGTGGAACGATGGGCGCATAATTAAGCAAGGCATAGCCTATTGTGGCTGTGTGGCTGAGCGCAAAAAGTATATCGCACCTTTGGGCAAGTATAAGAAAACCGATTTCCGTATCATTGCATTAAAACCAATGATATGAGATTTTACTCAGGGCAAAAAATTGTAAGAGTCAAGGAGATAAACCGCAATTTGCCCTGCGGATGCTTTGATGAAATGTCTGTAAACATAGCCAAAGATGGCATATACACTGCTGATGGCTATGATGTTAATGGAGGGCTATATCTAAAGGAATTTAACACCATAAGACCACCCCAAAAATGCAATTGCCCCATTGATTATTCCCATACAGGAAGGCACTGTTTTGACCCCAACGGTTTTGTGCCCTTGGAAACTATTATGGACACCATTGAAGATTGGTGGACTGAGCCATTAAACAACCCTGTTAAAGAAACCATAAAGGAGAAAGTATGATCCGAATGAAACAGTGTGCACAATGTGGCAGGAACAAGAAACTAGACTCAGGCTATGGTGCCAAGAAAACCAAGCCCGATGGATTCCATGACATTTGCAAGCTATGCAGAAGCAACAACAAGCACGCACCTGAGCAATATTTGCCCAAGCTAGGGACACCATTGGCATCCAACGATGACTTGATGGCTATAAGCAAATTATACAAGAAACAATTTGAGGAGATGGAAAAAATGGATGCTGAGATTGAAAAACTATCCAAAAACAGGGCTGCGCTCCACGGGCAAATGATTGCCACCGATGAGCTATGCAATGCCATGGCTATAAAACATATCCACGGAGCTTAATTAAATAACCGCAATACCATGTCTCCTTGATACCCTTTTTGCCAAACAAACCATGCGTAACACGCAGCACTACTGCCTCCAAATTTACCGTTTATGCCGCATTGCAATCTTTTGCTTGCCACATATACGTATTTTGGGGGCATTGTTTCAAATAAGCTTTTGCGCTCAGCCGATTCTAAAAACTGTATGCGTAAAAACATGCACACATATTCACCATCAGGAACTAGGCTTAAAGCTTTTACAACAAATTGAGCCGCATATTTAAAAGGTGGATTGGTAACAATAGAACCATTCCAGGGCTCTTTAGTAGTAAGAAAATTCTGCACTTCGCCATACCCACGGGCTATTAAATCACTTGACTTGCCATGGATGCCTTTTTCTACTAACACTTTTGACAAATGCCCTTCACCGCATGCGGGTTCCCAAACATTATTTAGCAAATGTAGGAATGGAGCTTTTTCTAGTGCTGCTGGCTCTGTTGCATAATAATCGTTTGCTTCTCTTTTGTGATCCGCATGTGAACTTGCTCCCAATGTGGCAAAAGTTGTTCGCCTATTGCCCGTCCAATCTTTTTGCTTCGGCACTATTTCCTTGTTGCCAAAATCCAATTCCATATAGTCATTTTTAAAAATTAGCCCGACTCCTGGCCGCTACCCCACACGTGGCTCATAAATTATGTACTTAAAGCATACCACGCTGAGATACAACGGCTCAGGTTCATTGGGAAACTATTACCACCAATGCCAACCCTGCACTATCGCTAAAACCACTTAATCATAGCCAGGATTCAAACATTGGTGGCTTATAAAAATTCTTCTTCCCCGTGATACTGTTCGATATGCACGGTTACTTTTTGTTCTTTGCGGGTTTTTACTTTTACCTGTTTGGCAATAAACTTCACATACTGAGGGGAATCATCTTTAATGATGCCCATTTTTACCAAAGTATCGCCACAGGATTTATAACTGGTGCCAAGATTGTCCTCGTCCATTTGACCAACAGTATATCTTGTCATGGTAATTTTTACTTTGCCCTCAAACTTTTTTGGGTTCTGTGCCAATATTTGATAGGCAAAAATTTTCTTTTCTGCTGCTCGTGCTGCCCAATGGCGCAACCGGTCAACATTGGTGCCAACAAAAAGTTTTAACCCCTCAAAAACAAGCAAAGAACCATCGCTGGGCACACTTTCCTTTGGCTCTGATACAAACACCTTACCTTGGCTAATGCGTGGCTCTAAGCCCGTAATTTTTAACCCTTTGGCTTGTAGCTTGGCAATATCGGCCATGGAAAAGCCTTTTCCTTTGCTCATGGTTTTGGTTTTAATTTTTCTTCTCTAAACTCAGCAATTGGATCGGGTAAATACAAATCTAATACTTCGGCTGCCCACCTTTGAACATCGGCAATCATTTCACAGAACTCAATAGTTGTTAGCTCTGTGGATGAACGTGTCATGGTTTCTAATATCTCACCTGTCTCCATGTTTACCACGGTTCGCTGAGTAATAGCGCTTTTGCTCATTACAAAATAATGCACAGCTTCCGCACTAGCAGGTGTTCCCCTGCGCTTAAATTCCGCTTGTATCATGTTAATAATAATTCCCCACCAATAGGAATTTTGTAGCGTGCTGCGTTTTTTACCAATGGTTTCAAAAGAATAGCCAATTAGCTTTCCTTCGTTTCCTTCAATAAATTCTTTGATGGCACCAGATGCGTTTGGCGGTAACTTCCCTTTAATTATCCTTGCCTCGCCAGATACTTTCATGCCCTTATTTTATTTGCAGGTTATCACGCACCTCAATGTAGGCTCCTTCCAACTCAGCCCCATCAATCAGGTCAGCCTTTAGGCGCTTGTTATCCACAATGGTTTTTGTGACTGTTTCCGTGGTTTTATAATCCACCGGCACCAATGTTTCATCGGTCACAATCAAGGCTTTTGATTTCATAATGGACAATTTTAGCAATGGTGTTTTGATGCCATCATTAAATCCAAAAGTGTGCATAGCATTGAGCAAATTAAACTCAAGCCTATCTGCTTGGGTGTTGTAACGCTTTTCTATGGCCGCCACGCGCTCTTTTTCTGCTTTGGCAGTCTTAGCATCATCCCGTAGCCTTTTTATCAGGAAACCATAGCTTATGGCTTTTTCTTCAAAGTCTTGCTCATTAAGCAACAGTGCTTCTTCTAGCTCAGGGGTTAACTCATCCGCACAGGCTTCTATTTGCCTGTGCAGGTCCATGTGTTCTTGGGATATGTGATATAGTGATAGTGCCATTGTTATTTGGGTTTTATGGTTGTTTCATATTTAGCAGTCAGGCGCAGGTGTTCCCTTTGTCCTTCCAATTCTTTCTCTTTGATTAACTCTTGCTCCCTTAGTTCAAGGAATCTTTCTGATGCGTGGCTCATTGGTTGTGTTTTATGGATATTTTAGAAAGGTAATCCAAGATCATCATCATCAATATTATTGTTTGATGTTTGGCTCTCAACCTCTTGGTTGTGTGGCGCCACGGCTTTCTTGTATTCATTGGTTTGCCTCATCCTGTCCTTGATGAAATCAGGGATTTTGTCAAACTTGGCTTGGTTGAAATTGTCATAGTTCCACTCAAAGGTATCATTTACCTGTGGTGGGCAAGGGATGCCTTTTGGTAGCCCTGAGATGCTGTTGATAGTAGCATAAGAGCCGCCACCGCCTTGCTTCTCTTTGTGGACCACAGTCAACATGCAAGGTTGCCCCAATAGCTTAGTGAGGTCAACTTTCCTTGCTTCTTCTTCGGTATATACTTTGCCCCTCCATCCTTCAAGCATCTTCCTCAGGGTAGACTTTTCGTGCATAGACAGGGTGAAGTCTTTGCTAATAGACATAGGCTTTTCGCCTTCGCCTTCCTTAAATTCCTTTAGCTCCGTGGGTAGCTCAAAAGAAATCCTTACTTTGTTCATCACCTTTTCTTGACCCATGTATAGCTCTGGAGCTGTGCCAATGTGAATCATGGAATAGCACCTGCCAATGTGTGTGCCTGCCGGTACTGGGGAAAAATTGTTGCTGTTGCCTTCGCTGCTTGCAAAAATAGCCATTGTTTGTTGGTTTTATAGTGAGTTAAAATTTCCAATTATTGATTGCTTCCTGCTCCCTATCCAAATCAGCTTTAATGCGCTCATCGTAGTCGGGGAATATTTCTTTTATGCTCATTTCCCTGCCGGCAACATTGTCTAGCCTAACAGGGTGCTTGTAGCGCTTTTTCCTTGAGCCTTTTGTTGTGCCCGAGTAGAATGATGGGTCATCCTCAATGTCTGAGCCAGGGGGAATGTTTTGCCCTTCGTTGTTTAGCCAGTTGTTCATTGTGCCAATTTTCTAAAGTGAAACCTGTTCTTAATGCTTTCATGCTCAACCCTGTGGCAAGTGCCTAATGGTTGGCTCAAATAATAATCAATGGTATCCATTTCCTTTGGGGTAGCAAAAAAATAGGCTTTAATGTTGAGTAGTAGTGTCATGAGATAGTTTTTGGTATATAATCACAAGTCTGTTATAATAGGGTTTAAATAACCTGTTGCCCTTGTTTGCTTTGAGATAGTGGATATGTGCATCCACAGTCTTTCTCAGGTCGGTGCTGCGCTCACAGGGGCTTATTTGTAGCTCCTTGGGCAACGGACGGCTAAAGAATAGCTCAAGCTCCCCAACGGTTATTTGTGCAGCCATTTGTAAAATGATTTAACCTCTGGGTTCTTTTCCCTGTACTTGCAATAGCCGCCAATCAAATCATCAATTAGCCTTGATGGCTTAACACCATCCTGTTTGGCCAATGCTATCAACGCCTCCTTTGTGGCTGTTGATGTCCTGTATGTCGTTGTTGTGTCTTTTATCATTGTTGTTAGTTGTGCTACAAATGTAATACTATGGATTGTAATTGTCAAGGGTTAGGCAACATTTATTTTTCTAAAACGGCACAATATCTTCTTCGTTAGGCCGTGGTATATTGCTACGTGGCTCTACTTCATAATGCGATTGAACTGACTGCGAGATTTCGCCAATGGCAATATACTCGTTTGTTATTTGGTTGAACGAAAATTTAACAACGCCTTTTTTGCCTATTAGGCCCTCAAACTTAATTTTCCATATTTCAACATCAACAGTATTGTCTTTGTTCCGGTAAACCGTAATACCAACATCTGCTTTGTTGTAAAAATGAGCACTATCGCTTATGCTGTATCCCGTTGGTACCTTGTATGTTCCGTCATTGTTTTTCTCCATTTTGGTGGGATGTGCCATTATTATGACCGCACAATCATGTTGCTGCTTAAACATATTGAGCTTGCCTAGGCTTTGATTGATAAAATCCCCTTTGTCCATTCCTTTTGGTCTTTGGTGGTCAATCGTGTTCCAAGGGTCTATAACCAATCCTTTTATCCCGTGCCGTACCACCAACTGCTTGGCAAGAAAAAGTATATTATCCAAACTAAAATCTTCATTGTCTGGGCGTATAAAAAAAATATTTCGCTCTAAAAATGCCAATAGCTCCTTTAGTTCACTTACAGGTATTCTTCCATTGCCCCAAAACGGCTTACCTGAAAGTATTTTACATAACCTGTGTATATGAAGCACTATTATGTGCTCCGGGCTATAAACGCCAAACTTCCAATCCATAGAAACCAACTTACACATAACTTGGTCAAACCAATTTGATTTGCCATGTCCAGGCACTCCTGTAATTACATACATCCACCCCACAAGCCATCTGATATGCTCGTCTAGTTCATAGTAACCAATTCCGCTTCCTGAGTCAATGCCATTTTCGTATATCTCAAATACTGCTTTGGCGTGGTCGGAAACCGTTTCAATGCCCGACAATGGGTACGGCTTTGCTGCCTCAAATATTGATACTAATTGCGCTACGCCATCGTGCCTACCTAGTGCCTGTAAAATATCATTAGCATCCTTATATTCGCCAAAATCAACAGTCCAACATCTTTCCCTACCAAATCTCCTTGATAGCTCTTTTTGCATTGCCTGCCCATTTGCATCGTTGTCTTGGGCAAGAATTACCTTTTTTATGTGGGCAAACCTTTCAATGTCGTTATCTATAAATTCAAACTTCTTATCGCTGGCCACTTGCTTTGGAGATATAGCCCCATCAGGCACAGATACCGCAAACAAATACCCCGCTTCTTCCCAACTCAGAGCATCAATTTCCCCTTCGGCAACAATTACCGTGTCTGAATTTTTAATATCATCAATTTTGTAAAAATGTTTTTCTGCATTTTTAACTTGAGCAAAGTTCTTTTCTGCGTCCCTAAATTTTGTATTGGTATAATTGCCATCAACAAAATAGTTAAACCAAATACTATTCCTGCTAGCGTTTACCTGTGGAAAATAATGGTCGCCATCGGTTATTTGGTTGCGCTTAATTGTGTTATTCGACAACATTCTTACCTCGTTAAGCCATTTGAATGTTTTATCGCTCAACTTGCCTGTATTCAGTTTAGGTAAGATTGCGGGTTCTTTTTTTTCCATAGGTACAAAAATATTTTTAGATCCGTTTACATGGCAATGATGGCAATAATATACGCCTTGGTCTAAGTCAACATTTAGACAGGGGTCAGTTTTCTTTTTTCTATTGTGGCTACAAGCAGGGCACAATAACTTTGGATTTCCTTTTATGTGCCCCTTAAAATCAATGCTATCCCAAAATGCAGTATTCATGACCTAGAGTTTATGTGTTTTTCTTCCTCAATTTCCTTTAGTGTTTTTTCTTTCCGAGTCCAACTCTGCAAAGTCAACCCAAGGTCCGTAAACCCTTTTATCGAAACAGGCTTATTTTGCATGTATGCCAGTTTACTTTCTAGCACATCTGCACCGTACTTTCTGCCTAACTCCATCAGCGTTTCAACCAACGGCATTTTCATTCCAATAACAACCGGATACTTTTGCTCAACCATTGCTTTCCACCTAAGATACCCTTCCTGCTTTTCTTTGGATGCCGTTTCGTAATCAGAAGGCAAAACAAACGCAACAGAATCTTTTCCTTCTTTCCTTATTTCCTTATTCTCCTTATTAGTATAGGACACACTATCGTATCGCTTCCGTATCTTCTTCGTATCAGTTGCGTATCTTGAACCGCTGTAACTATCGTATTTACAGATAGTTATGCGTGTCACTACCGTACACACCTCCGTATCAATCTCGTATCGGTCCCGTATCGCTTTTAAGTACCTTTGAACGGCTGTTTTTTGCCATCCCCAAGCCCTTGCCAAACCATCTAAACTGTATATTAATTGACCCCTATTTTGGGTAATTTCAACTCCTTTTATCACTACTTTTTGGGGTGTTTCAGAGAACCTAGCATTG
>Ga0114964_10003378_pt1 | contig 10825 bp, 10 predicted proteins | sample C_131016_MF_Meta_FD_92638 | JGI IMG/M metagenome (GOLD analysis project Ga0114964, IMG submission 92638) | Freshwater microbial communities from Lake Croche, Canada to study carbon cycling - C_131016_MF_MetaG | ecosystem: Environmental > Aquatic > Freshwater > Lake | place: Lake Croche, Canada... | reverse complement strand
TTTGCGGGTCTTCAAGAATGCGCGACAATTCTGGGTTTGATTCCAGCCCAGCGGTCAATTCTGCCAATTTCGCTTGGCTGTTCCTAAGGACCGCAGGGCGAGCAGGATTGATGGGAATCGCGTCATAAAGGCCGGTTGCGCGGTCTTCGGTCGTGTCAAGAAATGATTGCGCGCCGCGTCGGCCCGCAAAACCTGCGGTCAAATCATTGCCAGCGTCACCGATCAAACCTGCGATCCTGTCGCGCGCCGTGCGGGCCGCTGAGACTGAAGCTTTGGCTGCTTGCTCAAGCGGAATACCCGCCAGCGTTAATTTGCTTGCGCCCGCCGAAAGCATTTTCGTTGCATGACCGCCAACATCAGCAGGCATCGCCGGGACGCCTTGCCGGTCGAACGCCTGCATGACCGGCGTCATTTCGCGTTCGGCCATAGGAGTGAACGCCCCGGCCAAGCGCCCACCCGCTGCAAGCCCAGCACCCGGCACCAAGCCGCCAGCAAGGCCCGCTGCAAGCTGCCAACCGGGACCGCCGCCAAGTTGCCGCGCCAGTTCAGAGCCGCCCCCAGCGCCTGCCCCAGACAGCCCTGAAGCGATCATAGGCACCAAGCCCTCGCCGCCTGTCGCAAGCGCGCCCGCTGCGCCGCTGGTCATGGCGCTCCAAAGCTTCTCGCGATCCGTTTCGGCCTGAGGAACACCCACCGCATCAAACAGTTTATTGACCGAGTTGGTCATCAATGGCTGTGGCGCTGGCGTGGCCAGACCGGGGATGTAGTTCAGCGGGTTTAGCGCGTGGCCGACCGACACCGCCATGTCAGGCAGACCGGCAATGCCTGTAGCAGCGGCACGGGCGCCTATGCCGAGTTCGTCTTTCCAATCATGGACCGACACGTTGGGGTTGTCGAACGCGTCAAATGGATTGGCGGGCGGTTGCTGCTGGTTCGGCGCAGGTTGCGGTGATGGCGGGGTAAGCGCCTCAAGCTTCGCCGCGTTGTATTCCTTTTCTAGTTCACGCGCTTGCGCCAAAGCCGCATTATACTGCGGCGAGCCGAACGGCAGCACCTGGAGCTGGTGCGCGTTGCGCGATACCGCCTCATCCGCAGCCTTGAGGCGCGGGGTCATCTGCTCCGCAGCAATATCCGGCGAATCGTCGGTTGCAGACGCCTGCACCCCATCCGGTTCAGCCGGATCATCAAACTGGTCGAAATAGTTCTGTGCCATTAGTGACCAAGCACCTGAGTGGACGCACCCGCACCATATTTTGCATCAAACTGCGCCCTAAGGTTCGGGTTCTTCCGCAAAGCAGTGATGGCCGTTTGCGGCGGAGGCGTTTTCGGCGCGGCCTGCGTCGGATGCGGGGTATTGATCATGGCCTGTGCAGCAGGCGACAGGAATGTGGTGAAGGCAGGGGCACGCGGGCCAGCGGTGCTTTCGTATTGGCGTTTCAAGCCGCCAAGCTGCCCAGCCATAAGGGCTTGCATTTTTTTGATATACCCACGCAACTGCGCAGGAGACGATGAGTTCTCAATTCCGGCTTGCACATCCAGAACGGATTTGTCGGTGATATGGCCGGCACCGATAAACTTCGCGACCTCTTGCGACACAATACCGCGAACCGCGTTGAAGTCGGTTGGTGCGGCACCGCCTGTTTGTTTTGAAAAGTAGTTTGCGACTTTGTTAAACGCGGTAACATTGCCGTTACCAAGTGCGTCAGCAGCAGCACCGAGGGTACCGAGGTGGTCCAGCGCAACCGAAGCCGTGCGAACAATATCGCCGTTCTTGCCGCCGATAAAGCTATCCAGAGCCTTGCCCTGTGCATGGACAAGCTGCGCATGGGCGATGGCACCTTCAATGCCACCGTAGCCGTCCACCTTTTCGGCAATCCGGTTGGCAATTGCAGCCTGCGCTTGTTTGTTCCGAGAGTATCCAGGCGGCGGCGAGCCGTTGTATTTCTGCAACCCAAGGTCCGCCGCCGCGTCGATGGCATCCGGCGTCAACCCGCCCACCATGCCGTCGCTAGATGGATCACCTCCTCCCAAGTTAGCTGGAGTAATGTCGCGCACTTTTCCGCCGCCTTGAGGGGCGCTGGCCATCTTCTGGTCGGCCCAATCCTTGAACCCGCCAACAGTCATATTTTTAAGCTGCGGGTTTGCCGCGATCACACCGGCAGGAAGGATTGAACGGACAGGCGTGCTGGGATCAGCGCGCAGCACCGCAGATGCCCCGGAAAGGCCAAGGAAATGCGCAGCGTACAGATTGCCATCCGTCACGGGGATGCCCGCTGATTGAAGCGCGCTGGCATTCGCGGAGGTGGCGTCTTGCACCATTTTCGGCTCAACACCTGTGCCGCGTTTGGTGAGAATTTGCGCGTCAGTCAGTCCAGCCTGATCGGGGAATGACGCACGGTATTGTTTGACAAAGGTGCTATCAATAAACTGCCCCGGCCCTTTGGCTGAGGATTTTGGGTTCGAACCCGGACCCTCAACCGCAATGATTTTTCCTGCAACGCCGGGGGTATTGCTGCCAGCTTCGCCATCACTGCCGATCTCATAAATGTGCGGCTGTCCAGTGGCAGGGTCAGTGATGACTTTATACTGCGGCTGTTCCGGCTTGGTCGGTGCTTGATAGGCAACCTTGCCCTCGTTTACGAGAGAATTGCCATAGCCGAGAACGTGCGTTCCCCCGCGCGCCTCGTGAATGTTTTTTAGGTTGTCAGCAAAATCCTTGCCCGCCGGGGAGGTGGCGAGCGCGACAGTCATTGCACCTTTGGCACCTTCAATGTCACCCGCTTTGATCATCTGAAGAACGTGCGCGACCAGCGGCTCACCCGGCGAACCCGCAGCCTTGTCTGCCGCGTCTCGTTCCTCAAGGATTTTTTGCGCCATGTCAGCGTTACCGCTGTTTAAAGCGGACCAAACTTGCGCAGACTGAGTAATATCTGCGGCCTGCTTGTCCTTACCGCGCATCGCCCAGCTATCAGTGATGGGCTTAATCTGGTCGGGGTACTTCAGGATAAGGTTGGACACCCCTTCCGAAGTGGGGTTCTTCATCAACGAGGCAATGTCCTGCGTCCATGACTGCTGCTGCTGCTGGGCCAACTGGTCGGCCTGCTGCGCCTGCTGGAGCCTGTACTGGTTGTACTGACTGCCAGTGTTGGCCTGCTGCGTCTGCGCCTGCGTCTGCGCAAGCGTAGCCGCGTCCTGCTGGCCTTGCATGAACCCGCCCACCGGATCGGGCAGGACTTTCATGACCGAGAGAAAGTCATCAGCCATTAGAAGGGTACCGTCGTGCCGACATCAATAGTCATGCCAGGGTCGATTGATCCGCGAACTGTGCCGGAAGGGAAGAAGCCACTTCCGCTATTAAGCGCGGAAGTAAGCGAGCCATATTGAGAATTTCCGCCGAACCCTTGCGCCAAGCTGCCAAACTGCTTGCCGAGGCTATTAAACGCGTTGTTCCAGATACCTGCGCTGCCAAGAATGCCGCCCGCTTGCGACTGCCCCTGAGACTGCAACAGGTTTGACCGCGCATTGGCATTGGCCTGGCCCTGCTGCCCAAGGTTGGTTGCCGTGTTCTGCCCAGTGCCGCTGATCCCGCCGAGGTTGGCGATCTGCTGCTGGATCACTTGTGCGAGCGTGTCCGAACCGAAGTTGGCCAGCGAATGCTCCATGTTCCCGCCGCGAAGCCCGCCTGTCGCAGCCGCATTGTTGAGCAGCGTTTCCTGCCCATTACGGTAAAGCGATTGATACAGTGGCTGTTGCTGAAGCTGCTGAATCGCCTGCGACTGCGCATCATTGGCAGATACCCCCGGCGTTCCCGGTGTGGCAGGCGCATAGTATCCCCCATAACCACCCATCCCGTCCATGTTGTGACCGCCGCCGTAGCCATAGCCCGCTGGCGTTCCCGGTGTGGCAGGGGTTCCGCCGATGCCGAGTAGGTTAAGCTGTGCCTGAAGCGCGGTTTTGCCCGCTGAGAGCCACGGCTGCTGGTTCTGCTGCTGGGTATCAAATTGGCGCTTCTGCTCGTCTAGCGCCTGCTGAGCAGACGCGGACTGCGCATCAGCGGCGTGAGACGATGCCCCCGCAGCGATAGCTGCACCGCCAATGGTCGCAGCAGCGCCAATGATGGGAATTATTGCGGGCACGGGGTGATCTTCATGCTGAGAACTTCATAATCTTTTCCGCCAAAAGGCGCTGTTTCGCCGGTCGGTTTCATTCCCATTTCAACCGCGAACGCCCTGACATGCGGCAATTCGTTCTGTGGAACACGCGTCCAAAGCATTTGCGCCCCGCGTTGCGCAGCAAGGTTAATCGTGCCAGCAGCCGCCAAACGTGCCCAAGGCCCACGCCCTGATTTAAGGATGAATGTGTGAACCTCGTACGTGAACGGGGATGACCAAATCAGTGCAAAGCCGCCGTGGTCGCCAAACGGAAAGATGTTTGCCGGATTTTCAAGAACAGGCCCAAAATCAAGCTCGCCAAGTTCAGGCATACCAATAAACGGGCGCACATGCTGATCGTTGACCACCGAATTGACGCGCGTTGCGTCTCGGCAATCATGGAGCATGTCGAGTGGAATACCTGTTACGGACACCAAGAAGCCTCGCTTCAATGGTCCGGCGCAACCGCTAACAGCCGATACGGCGACCATGCCGCCTAGATTTTTAATATCAAGCTAGGTTGCCGCGAGGTCTACTAAACCGCCTGATAGCCCTGCGCGTTCCAAAACACGCTGGCCGCTGTTGTCCCTAGCTGGATGTTGACCGCTATCGCTGGCGATCCGCGTAAAGGCGTTGGGAACGTGATGTTAACCGGCACAACGGGAAGCGCCGCAGTTGTTGCGGGAAGCCAACCTGCCCAAAGCACGGTTACGCCGTCGAGGATCGCCACGTTGGTCGAAACCGTGGCCGAGTTGTTGACCAACTGAATAGCCGTCACATAGTTGCGAACACCCGCTGCGCCTGCTGTCTTGACCGCTGTGCTGGTCGTGGTCGCCAGCGGGGTAAGGCCAGACGTTGCCTGCCAATCCGTTTCCGGCATTGAGTAAGGTTTTTGAACCAGCGCGCCGCCTGTGGTCATGAACACATCGCTCGCATCACCCGCAACGAGCGTTGTATCTACCGCCGTGTTGACGCGGCCACCTATGCGAACAGGACTGCCGGTGGATGCGGCAGAGTGCGCGGTCTGGCCGTTGGCGAGCGTTGTGAGCGTGGTGACGGTTGTGATCGTGCCGCTGGTCACAGCGGCATTAACACCGAACACGTTGCCGGTCGGGGCCGTGCCATACGCGGTCACCGTACCCGTCAGCGCCGCGCTGTTGTAGCTGGCAATGTCGCTGCGAAGCCCGCCGAGGGTCGTCAGCGAAAGGTTGTTCATCTGCGTGGTCGTGTAGCTAGGGGCCGCAGTGGTAACCGCGCCAAGATTAAGCACGCCCGTCTGGCCCGATGTAGCAGCGCCAGGCGTGTTGCCGATGTTGACCGTGCCCGATACGGGCGTTGTGCCCGCGATAGCCACAGTGCCGATCTGGAGCGAACCGGAGCTCCCGCCGATTGTGAGCGAAACCGGGGTCTGAACCGCCCCATTCCGCTTTTGCGTTAGCGAAACCGAAGTCGTGCCGGAGTTCCAAGTTGAAACTTTAGCGCGCACATACGCTGCCGAAGAACTGTAGTTAAAAATGCCTGTCACTACGGTGGTCGCGGTCGGAGCGAAAGCAGCACCGGGCTGATAGCCGATCAGCGGCACCCAGTTGGTGTTATCGTTAGACTGTTCAAATGTGACGGTGTTGCCGCCAGCGTTTGCGGTGACATGAAACGATCCGCCATTGAAGCCAGTGTTTGCCACCGAAACGATGGTGGTCGCCGATCCTGCGCTGCCGGTCGTCGTCAGGTTGTCGAGGATGTTGTCGGGGCTGACATTGAGCGCGGCCCCCAGCTTGGTGTTGACCGCCGCCAGTGTTGTTTCGGTTGACGCGCCCGTGGGGAGGGGCAGGGAGGCCGCTGAGATCGCAAACGTGCCGGTGCCAGCATTGGCCGTGACAGTGCCCGAAACGGGCTGTGTGGCCTGCCAGAACGTGCCGGTGACAGCCACGGAGCCAGAGATGCTGACTGTGCCGCTAACAGGCTGCGTGGCTTGCCAGAACGTGCCCGTCACTGCGAGCGCGCTTTGGTTAGACGCGATGGTCACCGGAGTAGAACCAGCCATCGTGGTTTGACCGAGCGCGCCGAACTTGGCGCTGATCGCCGCGATGGTGGTTTCTGTCGCAGCGCCTGTGGGAAGCGGAAGCGATGCAGCAGATACTGCCATTGTGCCAGTGCCCGCATTGGCTGTGACAGTGCCGCTGACAGGCTGCGGATTAAGGACGGGGCTATAGGCCATTAGATCACCTGCCAGTTCGCGCCATCAGAAATGATGGTGATTGCCGTGTATTGAATTGAGGTGGCAGCAGTTGCCCCGCCGTCGATTGTCTGCCCACCAGAGCCAGAAAGCGTCATGGTGCCAGCGACCGTCAGCTTAAACGTGATCCGCGCTACATTTCCTATTGCCGTGGGAAGCGTGACCGTGACCGCTGCGCCCGTGACCAAGATGATGTTATCGCCGGTCGTGGCCGTCTCGGTGTAGGAGACGTTCCTGGTCGTTACCGTGTAGCTGTAGCCACCTCCGCCACCGCCGCCAGAGGGTGCGGCCCAAGCCCCATCAGCGCGTAGAAAATTGGTTGTCCCGCCCGGAAGCGTTATCGACACAACGCCAGTGGTATTATCGTACGCAAGAGGCGTAGTCGCCGAAATTGAAGCCCGCGCTCTTGCCGTGGTGAAATATAAGTTGGTGCCTTCGGTGATGTTGGACGTGTTCAAGTCATAACTTGCAACGCCCGTTACACGGCCTTTAGTATCTGTGGTGACGGAAATGGTCTTGGTCGCCGCGCCAACCGTTCCAGCAGTCCCTACGGCAGAAAGGCTGAGTGTATAGGCCGCATTCGCCCCGCCGTCCGATCCGACAAGATCGCCTGTTAGCGGCGTGAATACACGTTCAGAGCCGATATTAGGATCAACCGCCAGAGTGAGAAACTGCGCGCTAGACAATGCGCTGTAAACGCCCGTCACATCGCCTTGCAGGCCCTCAAACGCCGTAATGGCGCGGTGCGTTGGCAGAAATTGCGAAAGCTGGTCGCGCGGAATCGCTTTAGTTTGAAGCGGGTTCATGCGGCCAACGGCTCAACTTCCGCCTCCAGTCGCGTGAAGCTTGAATGATTGTTGCCCGTGCCCCGGAACTTGAACGAAACGAAACTGGCAAAGCGGCGGTTAGGCCACCACACAAGGCGCTTGGACCGCTCGCCCGCTTTCCCTGCCGAGATGGCAAACTCCATCCCCCACAATTCGCCGTCATTGGACGATGAAAGGAATATTTTGTTATCCGCCGTCGCTGTGCCGCGCCCGGTCAGCCCGACAAGTTCCAGCCGGTGGACAATCCCGCCCTTGCTTGCGTTGTAGACAAAATCGGTCTGGAATTGCCAGCCATGCTCAACACCCCAGCGCGTGGATACGTCTTCCGTGAGATAGCCGATCTGGCCAGCAGGCGAACCCACCACCCATTTGCCATAGCAAGGCACCATGTTCCGCGCGCTGTAGGGCTGGTCAATTGTGATGCCGTCGCGCAGCGTGATCCACACCGCTTGGCCCGCCGCAATCGATGCCTGGTTCATATAAACCAGCGTCCGGTCGGGCAGATGAACATACAAGCGCTGTTCGTTCTGCTCGTTGCGCTGTTCCATCGTGATGGCCGCGATCTGCGCCGGAGTCAGCACGGCAAGCAGCTTGTCAACTTCCTGCGTCGAGATGGACAGCGCCTGTCCTGCGCCCGCAATAAATACGGTAGGCTGCTCGCGCCGTCCGCAACCGACGAAGGCAAAGCTTTCGTTGAAATAGCACCAGGTCTTGCGGCCAGCGATGCCGCGCGGGATCATGCCGCCCGGATTATTGGCGAACGGGAAGCCCGCACCGCCTACATCTTGTAGGTTCTGGATTGTGTACTGGCCGAGCGCATAGACCTCGTTGCGCACCTTGCAGATGGCTTGGATCGGATCCGGGTCCGTTTCCGCCGAGCCGTATTTCAAAGGATCGACCGCAGTCGGGTCTGCCAGTTCCGTGATAACCAGATACGTGCCGTCCGTCAGCATGAACCGCCCATCGATGAACATCACATCGAACACTGGGCCAAGGTCAACATCCGACACGCGCGAGAGAACGCCAGCGGTGGTTAGGTAGAACAGGTTCAGGCAGGACGTAATCGCAAGCCGGTCGAACGAATAATCCATCGACACGGGCAAGCCGTCATTGCCCACATTGCCCACCACTGTTATCGTGCCATCGCTGGCAACAGATACTAATGATGCGCCCATCACCCGGTAGCAAACGCCATTCCAGTTAATGCCGCCGCGATCCGCGCCATAACCGCTAGCCCATTGCGCGATTCCTGGCACCGTGCCGAGGTAGCCTCGCGAGATGCCGTTGTCGCCGATGACCGGCTCCTTGTTGATCGGCATGGCACTGCGCCAATCGGCGCTTTCGTCCGTGTAGGTGCCGTTCAAAATGGAAATAGCGGTCATGCTGCTTTGACCGTCAGCACCGTGTCATAGGGGCTGTTAGAAGCGCCGGGGAAGGTCTGGCGGATCGTCATGCTATATGTGCCAGCAGGAAGCGCTGAAGCCTCCAGCAGCCCGCCCTGAAGGGTGAACAAGCCAGACGCATCCGTGAGCGTGAATTGCGCTTGCGGAATCGCGCTAATAACCCGCGCCGCATAATCGCTAGTTGCGACTGCCGAAGCGTCGGACAGCGTAACGTCGGACAGCGTGACCGTATCGGACCAGCTATCGGTTTCAAACGGAAACCAGATATTCCACGGCTTCCAGCCAATGCCGGTCGCGGTGGTCTTGGGCAGCTTCATTTCCGGGATCGACGCGGTTTGCGCAAACAAAAATGCTTTGCCTTCCGCCATCGCCTTGCGCGTTTCAGCGGTGATGGTTTTCCCCATGCCGGGAGCAGCACGAAACGCCACCCACATCGCAACCGTATCCATCGCGGAATCAGGAATGCCCATTGCGTCCGAAGGCAGGCCTTGGCCGAACGTCGCGGGGAAGTTGTAGTCCAGGCTGCAACCTTGCGCCTGCCATTGCGCCATCAAAGCATCCGCCTTGCGCAGCACCGACACTTCCTCGTTCGGCGTCCGGTCGAAGTCATAGCCCGCACGGCCAAGCTCCTCGAACACCATGTCGATAAGCTGGGCTTTGGTCGCCGTGGAGGGGTAGGGGTTCAAGGAACCCCCGGTGGTAGTCATGACGCTGTGTAGCCTTGTGCGTTTACAAAGATGCCGCCCGTCACACTGGTGAGCGCAGCTATCTCCAGAAGTGTTGCGGCGGTTCCCTTGATCGGCGGGTCTAAATTGATTGTGTCAGCCGGAAGCGCTTGCGTTTGCAGTTTCATGCGCCAGATGACCGTGCCCACAGCGCCGTCGCGGATTACAAGTTCTGTTGCCGCGCCGAGCGTATCGTGCCCTAGCTGAATTGACTTGATGTAATTCGATATACCCGTGGCTGCTGCTGGCGCGATGGTCACGCCTGCTGTGCTGCTCACAATACCGCCAGCGATGCCCGCGTATTTCCACGACCCGGTGGGCAGTTCGCCGTTTTCAAGCAAGTTGGCGCTCAGGATCGCCCCAAGCTTTTCCGCTTTGCCGTCCGTGGTTTGAACATCAGCCACAACCATGCCGGATCCGTCATTGGCGCGCCGGATTGCCACTTAGTTGCCTGCTCCGATAGTAAAATAGATGTTGCCCGTTGAACCGGCTGCGATAGCTGCAACGTAGATCGGGCCAATCAATGCGGGGTTGATCGTGATGACCTCAGTCGAACCCGCAGGGATGGGGAGATCGGTCGAAGCGCTCGCCACCACGGTGCTGTCGCCAAACTCGACCCAAACCGTAGCCGTGCCATCGTTGTAAATGCGGAGCTGCTGAACGCCGCCCTGCTGAACCACCAGAACCCTAGCCGAAGCCGCGCCGACTGAGATGTTTACCGAGTTGCCCGCTGGGCAGAATGGACGGATCATTGGCTTTCAGCCTTTTTTGGAGGACGGCCCCGCCGCGCGGGTTCCTTGGCAACCACTTCCGCCTCTTCTTCAGCGGTCGGCTTGTGCGATACCCAGCCATCAGCCAGCGCAATTTCAGCCTCTTCCGAATCCGTCACGATCACGTAGTCGAACCACTCGCCGTCCCATTCGAACATGGTGCCGGGCTTGTAGAGCATTGCGGGTAGTTCCACGCGGCTTCCCCTTTATGGTGAGGCGGCGAGGCCGAAACCCCGCCGCCCTATGCTTACGCGATGCGGGTGTGCGTGAACGCGCCAGCAGCGGTCTTGTACATGCGGAAACGGCCCGAAGTGTTGGCCGCAACAGCCGCCGTGCCGACGATGGTGTTGCCGGTCGAAGTGGTCAGCGTGATCGCGTTGGCGCCGCCCGTATTGACCAAAATGTAGTCGAACGAATCGCCCACCGCGAACGTTGCAGCCGCATCAATCAGCGCCGCGGTGTCGAGCGTGGCCGTAACCGCAGCCGCCGTGGTCGAGGTCACGATGCCGGTCAGAACCAGCGCAGCGGTGAGCGTACCCGTGGCGTTCAGCGTGCCAGGGGTGGCCTGATAGTTCGGACGATCATAAATCACCGGACCAGTGCCGACGTTGTAAGTGACCGGCGATCCACCCGCGAGGATAATCACAGTCGTTGCGTTCGTGAACGCCGACGAAGTGTTCAGACCCGCGCCCGAGAACGTGACGATGGGCAGCGGG
>Ga0114964_10003374_pt1 | contig 10832 bp, 13 predicted proteins | sample C_131016_MF_Meta_FD_92638 | JGI IMG/M metagenome (GOLD analysis project Ga0114964, IMG submission 92638) | Freshwater microbial communities from Lake Croche, Canada to study carbon cycling - C_131016_MF_MetaG | ecosystem: Environmental > Aquatic > Freshwater > Lake | place: Lake Croche, Canada... | reverse complement strand
TATCACCATATGTATATCCATTTTTCTTAAAGGATGTCATAAATGTATATATATACATATATGCATCATATCGATTCATCCAAACAAAAGCACTTTTACCACTTGTCCCCCCTGTAGATTGTCCGATCGAACACTCGGCATCATACCAAAAAGGGTCATAGAGGCAACTCCCAACACATTTAAGATTACATTTTTTATAAGGGGCAGATATCATTTCATCATTATATTTAATTAATTCATCCTTTGATAAATAGGGCAATTCTTTGAAGGTTGTATTTGTGCAAGACTGATATTTTGTATAAAATGAAGCATATTTTTTGTTATAAAATGTATTATTCTTACAAACAGAATCAATAAATCTATACATATTTGCCGATATGTATGTATCATTAAAAAACATAAACATTAGAATAGATTTATAGGTTAAAACAAGTAGACATAGCAGTATAAGAAAACATAGCCAATGCACTACTGTTATATTCATATAACCCTATTCTAAGCTACATATTTATTACCGTTAAGACTGTCGGACTATCCATGTCTGACAATACGTTCATCCGCCTCCTGTTTCGTTAGAATCTCCTGATCCAGAAGCCACTGCACAATATTCTCCCGCTGGTCCCCTTGCAACTTAATAATCTCACCATACTGCTCATCTTCTTCAACAGACCCATTGCAATTAAAGGCTCGACGCATAGCCCTCGCAATTCGTTTAATATCCAGGTCCTCATCAAGACCTTCTACTGTCGTTATGCACTTGCGACCATTGCGCTGTTGTGTGCGCAGATGAATCTTTCGCTCTGTGGTTTTCAGGGATGCCAATAGGTCCTCCTCCATTTTATCTGATAGTATTATACACAAGATAAAATAGATATCAAATTTAGCAATTTATTGGGCGTTTTTAACGGCCAAAAACGCCTTCACGGCATCCATATCCTCTGGATTAATCGCGACTTGCACTAGATTTTCACTTACTTTTGTTAAAGTTTCAGATACAGGTGCAACTTGTTCTAAAGCAACAGGGGCAAAGGATAGCAGTTCCTCCTTTTTCTCAGAAATTGTCTCTTGCACCTGATGAACAAGAGCCGCCTGTTTCTCGATTACTACATTTGCTATAGAGGAAGGCAGCATCTGGATAACAGATTGATTCGCTTGTAGTGCTTGAGCCTGTAAGCCCTCCGCCTTCTCTAGAACCTCTTTCGGAACTAGGGAGGTCGGCTCCTCGATGACCTTATTCAGTTTCGCCTTCTGCTCTGCTGAAATGGGCAATGCATTTGCAAACTGCGTAATGGCCCCCTTCTGTTCTTTGATTTTTCCAATGAATCCACCGACTGTTCCACCGCCACGGAAATAGGCAATGGCCCCTCCAATGGCTGCAATTCCTACAATGCCAAGAGCAACTGAGCCAATAATAATAGAGGTGGAGGAGCCGCTGCTGATAAGGGTGGAGGCCATTCCTAAAAGACCAGAACCATTGGACTGAACAGACGGATAAGCGGTGTAATAGAACAGGGGGGTTGAGGTAGCGGATACATTTTGAGGGGAGGAGCTCGGATAGGCCGTTATCATATAGAGGGGAGTGGAAGTAGCAGTTAATGTCATTGTAGAAGTGGTTGACGGAAAGGCAGTTATCATGTAGAGGGGCGTTGAAGTGGCTGTTTCTGTGGAACTAGTGGAAGGAGTTGCGGTCAGAGTCCTAGTCATTGTATTAGTTGTTGAGGGAGTAGCAGTCATTGTATTAGTTGAAGAGAGTGAGGCAGGGGCTACCGTAGGGCTAACGGAGGCGATTTCATTGCCCACCGTCAAGTCAACACCGCAGACCTGAGGTAAAGACAAAGTAGCGGAATATACGCACGTGGGATTCTCATTGACGCTGCTCATCTGCATCGTAGGGCCACAGGCTAAGGTAAGCTTGAAGGTGCGGCTGCAAGTGGGCGACACGGCAGCCTCAGGCCCATACAACTGATAGGTGTATTGGCCATTCGATGACTGGTATCCACTAAAGGAGCCGCAAGGATTTCCCGCATTCTGGTTTTGGACACAGGACTGATACATAACGATGGTATACCCAGGAGGGTTGAATGTCTGGCCATTTAACAGGGTGTACAGGGAAGAAGGGCCATTGGCAGCCAATGCTGTTAGAAGAGTGGCGGCAGCTGTAATAAAACGCACAAGCATTCTAGTCTAGAGCCATAAATTTGATTTTAAGCGCTACCATCAGAAGCACCATACATGTCCCAAGATACAGGAAAATTCCGTCAAAACACAAAGGATCAGTATTATACAAAGCCATCTGTGGCAGCTAAGTGTGTGGCGACCATTCAAAGGATTATTCCAGATACAGAAGTGTATCAGTGGATAGAGCCTTCTGCAGGAAAAGGGGCCTTTTTAAAGGCCCTTCCTACATCAACTGATACGATAGGTCTAGACTTAGAACCTGGTCTATCTGATATCGTACGGGCCGATTTTCTAACATGGACTCCCTCAGACACTAAGAAGCGCATCTTCTTTGGAAATCCGCCTTTTGGCTCACAAGGGTGTCTAGCAAAGGCATTTATAAAACATGCTGCTGCCTATGGTTCCATTCTTGCATTTATCCTACCGCGTTCCTTTGTAAAGCCCTCTATGAATCGCGCATTTCCACTGAACTTTCACTGTATTTACTCAGAGGAACTCGAGGAGAATGCATTTGAAGTATCTGGTTATGAATACAATGTTCCCTGTGTATTTCAGATTTGGATCCAGAAGACAACGAATAGGATTGTAGAGGCTGCAATCGAGCCTCTAGGGTTTACCTATGTCAAAGGGAATCAGCCCTATGATATAGCTATAAAACGAGTGGGGGGCTGTGCTGGAACCTGTTCTAAATCCCCTGAACCAAATGGAAATACCCACTACTTCTTGAAACTTGAGGAACGGTATAGAACACACATTGTTAAAATTATAGAACAACTCGAACAGCACACCTTTCCGTCAAATACAGTGGGTCCTCGAAGTTTATCCAAATCGGAAGTTGCTCAAGAACTCAATCGGATTCTGAAGATTTGCTAACAAACGGATACTTATCAAATATAACAATTGGTAGACCAATCACATTTGCCATATCAATTTGAAATGGCAGGGATTGTGTATTAGGAATCTTAGAAGAAGAGACAAAATCATTTCGAATAAATGTGCATTCAAATACATTTGGTAAATGAACTCCCTCTACATAATATGTTTGACATCCATTATTTGGATGCAGATGCACTAATGTGTGTGTCTTATTTATTTTTTCAAGAAATTCTATCATAACTGTATGTGTTATATCAGATAATCCCAAGAAATAGGTTGGATGAAGTTGAATATCCCCTGGGCTATGCACTTCTACAACAAGCTGTGCAATTTTATTCATCTGCTGCTCTGAAAATGTAGGAAATAGCCTAAATTCATGCCCTTCAATATCTATTTTCATAAATAGGTTAGAATAGGGCTCCATTGTTGCATGTAAATTAGTGAGAACGTCTGATTCTCTATTTCCTAAATTCTTCTTTATAAACTGAATACGATTATCTGTAATAGGCAAACGATTAATTGTTCCATCAAATGCATAACATGGCATGGGACCATACGCATTTAAAATAGCCTGTTCAAAACTAATATCATTTGCTATTCCTCCACTTATAAGGCAATCATATGTATTTGATATATCACAAATAACATATCCTCCATCATTAGGTTTTCCTATACGTGTTTTTGTATATCCTGTAGAATATATAATAAGATTATTCATTCTAATTCAATGAAAGATATTATCTTTAGACTCTGAATGAAGAGTGTCAATTTAAACATATGTTTACTGTAGTAAATACTGCAAATGGAATATACAACAACATGTGTATCTGGTTATTGGAACGTAGTAAATAAACATGATCCCTATACATTTACAAAATGGTTTGAGAATACACTTCGCATTAATGCACCCTATGTATTTTTTGGAACAAAAGAGACAATTGAAATGGCAAAACTATTTCGTAGAGAATTACCTACTCATTATATTGAATTACAAATCGAAGATTTTTATACCTATCAATATAAAGATAGGATGCGTATAGATTCAGCACATTGTCCATCTGCTGAATTAAATATTATTTGGAATGAAAAGATATTTTTAATTGAAAAGGCAAAGCAACTGAATCCATTTAATACAGATTTCTTTGCATGGATGGATGCAGGAGTCTGCACATATCGTAATACAGAGCCACCACTTGAACCTTTTCCAAATGCAGAGAAGTTATCTCTTTTACCAAAGAATACTTTTTTATTTACATCTTCAATTGAACCAACCTTTACTCCAAGTAAATTAGTAAATAGTAATTATCATTTTATTTCAGGAACATATATTCTTCATATTGATATTATTGATACAATTGTATCATTATATAAAGAATATATACATACATATATGGAACCTACACGTATTTACACAGACCAGGTACTACTTACCTATATTTATAGAGATCATCCACATCTATTTCATCAAGTAGGACATGATTATGGTGCTATTTTAACAATTCTTAGTTAGATCTGTCGCACAGCGAATGTATCTGGATCTATCGCTATTTTTGTAGAGGTTTCTACATTATTTACTGGATCGGTTTGTTCCTCATTAAATTTCAATGATTGATAAAACGTTGGAACGGTGTTGGCCAATACTTGAAATTGTGAATGGAGTCTTGCCATAAGAATATCTGTTTGCATTTTAACGACACTATTTGTAGAAATAGCATTTAGAACTGCATTCTTATATTGTTTTGAAATAAATAATATAGCATGTCCTGATAACATATTTAAAATGCGCACTTGATTCTTTGAATAGCATTCAAACTGAGCAGTTCCTTCAAATTCATTTTTGATAAAACTCCCTCTCCATTTAGAAAGACCAAAATAGATTGCATCGGCGCTCTCTACATAATCAAACTCTATCTGATCAATTGATTCTACATCATCTTCTAAAAGCAGAATTGGCTCTTCCATATAGGTTGTTAAAATACTTTTAATAGCAAGACCAAGACAATCGGGATAGGACTCCGTTCCAGATTTAAAATGCACAATCTCTTTGAATCCCATCCTTGTTAATAGGGCATCCATATGCAATTTGCGCATATGATATTTTTCATTATGGTCAGGGCATATATAGACAACTTTAAAATCAGTTATCTTCATTTGATTATTAAAAGTAGTTATATATTTAAGTGCTTAAACAAATAGCAGTATGAAAAAATAATAATGAACAATATTGAAAAAATAGTGTATATCAACTTGGACTATCGAATTGATCGGCGCTCTGAAATTGAGCAAGAACTTAAGAAAATGGATCTTTCTGGAGAACGATTTTCTGCAATTCGGACAAATCCTGGATACATTGGATGTCTTCAGTCCCATCTAGGAGTTCTTGAATTAGCAAAGGCATCTGGATGGAAGAATGTATTGATTTTGGAGGATGATTTTGAGTTTATAGTGAACAAACAGACATTTGAGCAGGAGATAACTGATTTTTTTAAATTAGAGATACCCTATGATGTTCTTATGATATCCTATAATATACTGGAAAATGCGCCTTTCAATGAAATTGTAAGTAAGGCACTCAATGTTCAAACAGCATCTGGATATCTTGTGCACGAACGATTGTATGATGCACTTATTGCTAATTTGAAAGAGGCCCTGCCACTTCTTATTCAAACAGATCATCATTGGATATATTCATGTGATCAATATTGGAAACGTCTCCAACCTATCTCTGCATGGTTCTGTTTAAATAAACGGATAGGCATTCAACGGTCCAGTTATAGTGATAACTCAAAATGTATTATATTTCATGGAATGTGATAAAGTCATATAATTACATATATAACTTTTACAATAACGTCGATTCCTCAATTGAGTGCTATAGATTGAATGGACTACAGAAAATCCAGAGATGGTAAACAAACTATGTTAAAGACCTATTTACAGGCCACGGGGGAAGCCTACAAGGTTGGCGCCGATACCGAAGGAGGCGCCCTGTCGTGCCGTAACACCCATGGAGGGGCTCACGGCGTCAAGGATGGCAAAGACAACTGCAGCGAGGACGGCGAGGGTCGCGACCTCGTCCATGGGGAGTGTCTTGCGGGGGATTAAAAGGGCAGCGGCAGCGACCACTAAGCCCTCAATGAGATACTTGATAACGCGGTTAACAATTTCAGCAACTCCGTAGTCCATTCTTATACTTCTATGTGAGGAAAAAAAGCGCAATACGATTGAATTTGTGCATAATGCGGTTTAAAGCATAGACAAGATTCTCCGGAAGAGAAGACAATGGCAGCCCCTGTAGAAGATTATTTGGATGAGGACGAGGTCATTGCAGGACAGAAGTATGCACTTGTTAGCTTCTTGAGTCCTGAGAATGTCCTAGACAAGAAGGAACTCTTCTTTTTTGAACGCTTTCTTCACAGCTATGAGGTCGATTCAAAAGTCAAGGGTCTGGAGGCCTTCTTGGCAGAGCGCGTCAATACCATTAACCGGGATCTGGATGACAAGGCCAATGCATTGGACAAGGACGGAAAGAGTGATGTGGCCGATCTATGCCGTAAGAATCGTATCCCGATTGACACCGTCATGGAGGAGTATCAGAGTTTTGTTCGGAAGCAGCAGAAGGACATTAACAAGACCAAGATTCAGACGGCCTGGGAGGACTTCTTGTTCAAGGAACAGGCCAAACTGGAGGAGGAGTTCCATGCCAAGAACAACTTTCGGACTTCTATTCGTGGGTTCAAGGTTCGTGCCGTAGCACGAGATGAGAAGGAAGCTGAGATGAGGGCAAAGAAACTTCAGAAGGGCGACAAGTATCATAATATCTATTGTTCCGAGATTGGCAAGTGGACCCCCTGGGACCCCAAGCCTCATTTGGTGGCAGATCAGGAGTATGCCCAGGAGGAACTCAACACACTCATGAAGAAGTATAAGGAGAATGAGGATGATAAGTCAACCTTCTTCAATGAACAGAAGAAGTCGGGAGTCAAACCAGCGGAGAAGAAGCTCTTTGGTCCTGCAACGGAAACGGCTTCCACGCCTGTAGCAACTATCAGCAGGGTAGAGGAGGAAGTAAATACAGTTGTTGCGGATGATAACAAGAATACTATCTTTGGTGCTGTGGGAGACCTTGTTCTAGAACGCAAAATGAAGGAGAAGGCAGAGACCGAGAAGTCTGAATCCGAGGAGAAGCCCAAGACTGAGTAATATTACAAATATTTTATCATTATTTATATAAATTGTTCAAAATTTATATAAATAGTAATACCATTAAAAATCTAATTATGAGAAATACCCAATATCAGTAACCTGTGCTGCAGGAACAGTCGTCTTTACGCAGCGTTGAGTTGTTCCATCACAGAACTCACCTTCTTTGCAGGGAATTCCATTGCCGTTGGGTGAATTGCATAAATATGCCGTATTGGAGTCTTGAATGGGAGTCTGATTTGACGATGTAATTCCACTCAAGTCAGTAAAACCACTTGTAATACGAAACAAGTAGCGCAGAAATACTGTAGATAATGCAACTACTACAATAAGGACTACAAAAAGGGCAACGATACCCATATTCTTAGATTTACCGCCTTTTGCCATTCTATTCTGGACAGGGTAAATTATTCTACAGATCAGGATCATCAGTATACCTCTTTGGTCGAATGGGCAAGGTCGTAAAGGGCGGGAGCGCAGTCGGCATATCTGACTTGGCATATCCATTGACACACCGGATACCCGGCAAATCCACAGTGGCAAAGGGTCCATTGCCTCCTATATATCTTTGGTCAGGACCACACCCCCCTGCATTTACAAATCCCTCTTCAACCTGATTATACACGACAACGGCCATTACCACCGCTAATAGAACACAGATAGAACCCATCGCCATTCGTAATTCAACAGGACTATACTTCATTTCCCTCTAGTTTACACAGTCTTTTTTACCTGAATGGTAGGCCCTTTAAGTCTTCGCATAGCACTCGGGTCATATGCATTCTCCTCCTCCTTCTCCTTCTGCATAGCCGCCGAATGGGCCCAGAACTCTGGTGCCCCAATCCGAAAGTCCCCGTGCATTTCCGCCTTATACCAGAAAATGGCATCCTCTAGCTTATTAGATTGGGTATTGTTATTGATAACAAGACATTCATAGTTCTGAGTGCATTGGTCCATAATTTGGCAGAAGAATTCAAAGGACGGAAAGGCCGATCCATAGTTCTCATAAATACGCTTTCGATTCGACATATAGGGTTCCCTCAGAATGAAGACATAGTCCACATTGGTTCGAAGTGAAGGCTGAATGCCGAGGGGAAACTGCATCGTAATCAAGAAAAACACTTTGAGCCAACGGCCGTTCATAAAGAGATACCGAATATTCTTGTCATGGGTCCAACTATCATCGTACATACAGTCATCCAAAATCAAGAAGGAACGAGGATCTAGCTTGGATTGAACCCCTCGATCCTGATCCTGCATGATCCGCTGCATGACAAGTTTCTGACGCTTCACAAAGTTTGCCAGAATAACTGCATTGTATTCACCATGAATAAAAATGGGCGGGATCATCTTCTTGAAGAAGCCGTTTGACTCCTCTGTTCCCGAAATAACGGTTCCGAGAGGCATATTCTGATGGTGAAAGAGCAGGTCTTTGACTAAAGTGGACTTGCCAGTGCGGCGGCGACCAATGAAGATAACTACCGCATCTTGTGGAATATCCTTCATTTGAAACTTCCGGAGATTCACATTCATTGCCCCACCCGAAGCCATTTATGAAACCGACGAAAATAAGAAATGCGTCCTAGACCCCCAATCCATTTTAAACCGAAGCAAAAGAGCGATATGAAGAAAGCCACCTCGTCCCTTCTTACAAATCCATGTCGCATAGAGCCCATATCTGAAAATGATATCGCAACATTCCATCCTTTTGAGCACTTACAACGGTATCATCCAGGGCTCGAGATCTTTCCTCTGCCCGAGGGCCGAGACAGACGCCTGGCCTCCCTTGAACACCCTTTTCGTATTACAAAGTGGGGTCAGGTAGATGAAGAGGAGCCTCGAATCTATTCAGTTGAACTCGAGGATGGCTCTGGATCAAAAACAGAGGGGAAGGCCTTTATGAAGGTGGTGCATCTACTGGACCCCATTGCCCTTTTGCAAAACGAATACATGGTGCCTGATCATCCCCTTTTACCATTAGGCGAGAATGCCTGGAAGAAGACCCTTCAGAAGCTTCATAGTCCCTCCAATCAGGCCTATGTCGATGCCATTGCAAACTATGTGATTGGCCAGATGCGCTATAAGGGCTATACACCCCATGCCGCACTCTCCTATGGATCTCTAACAGCAATTGCAAAGAACTACAAGTTTCGCATAACAGACGAATATGATAGTTATCGCCAGTGCAGATGGTTCTGGAAGGGCTTAAAGACACACAAGGCCTCCTTGGAAATTGATTCGGAAGAGTCGCCTACCTGCCCGTTTGATGATTTAGATGCAGTTTCTGTTGCAAATACGGTTGAATTAGCGCTTGATGCAGTCGATGCAGTAGAGGACAGAGGGTCCGTTCATTCCTTTGATTTTGATTGCACGGAACCTGTTAGTGATTCTGTTGCAGAATCACATACAGAACCAGAACCCGAGTCTGAGTCTGAAGGAGACGAAGGGGAAACCTGTTCCTCCTCGACAGAGGAACCCGATGTCAATTTAAATATTCCCTCTATGCCGGTTGTTATTATTTGCCAAGAAGCCCAAGAGGGAACTATGGATGACCTTTTAGAACTCGAAGAGATTCAGGACCTCTTGAATCCCGACCATGCCATTCAAGAAGGAACGAAGGAATGGGATACCATGTGGTTGGCCTGGCTCTTTCAGATTATTACCGTGCTCTCCTTCTTGCAAAAACAGATCTCTTTTACGCACAATGACCTTCATACAAACAATGTGCTCTGGCGCCAGACAAAAGAGCCCTTTTTATATTACAGGGCGAATGATAATACTGTCTGGCGTATCCCAACCTATGGGCGTATCTTTTCACTAATTGACTTTGGCCGGGCTATTTTCAAGATTCAGGACCATCTCTGGCTCTCCGATGACCACTGGCCCGATAATGATGCAGGAGGCCAATACAACTTTGGACCTTTCTATTCCATTGAGAAACCCAAAATTGTACCAAATCCCTCCTTTGACTTGTGTCGATTTGCAGTGTCTCTTTTGGAAGGACTCTATGATGAGTATCCTGCTAAGAAAAAGGGTTCTACCGTTCCTCTTCTAAGCCAAGAGGGAAATTGGAAGATGTATGAAACAGTGTCGCCTCTCTTTAATTTGCTGTGGACCTGGACATTGGATGATGATGGGCGCACAGTGTATCAGGACAAGGCAGGAGATGAAAAATATCCTGGATTTGACCTCTATATTGCTATTGCAAAAGATGTGCATGATGCAGTTCCGAAGGAGCAGATACGAAAGCCTATGTTTGAACAATTTCAGTGGAAGAATAAGGTATCTACTGGTGTTCCAGTCTATCCAATTGGTTGTTAATAGTAATAAGAATACCGTTAAGAATCTAAGCCTTTACCTTAAAGGTAAAGGCTTAAATTTATAGTAAGGAGTATAATTAAAATGGTATGTATCATGCGAGTCCTTACCGCGGTGCTCCTATTCTCTTCGGCTCTCGGAACTCCTGACCCCCCCATTTATACAGACCTACAGCCCATTTATAATCTGTCAGCAATGGAACCCTATACCTATGCATATGGGGCCCGACAATTGGCAGGGACTATGACATCGACTCC
>Ga0114964_10003373_pt1 | contig 10833 bp, 7 predicted proteins | sample C_131016_MF_Meta_FD_92638 | JGI IMG/M metagenome (GOLD analysis project Ga0114964, IMG submission 92638) | Freshwater microbial communities from Lake Croche, Canada to study carbon cycling - C_131016_MF_MetaG | ecosystem: Environmental > Aquatic > Freshwater > Lake | place: Lake Croche, Canada... | reverse complement strand
CGCATCGTTTCCATTCAGCGTAGAAACATTCAGTGTAGAGTTATTTAATGTACTAATGGTTACAGTAGATAAAAACGCATTGTTTCCATTCAGCGTAGAAACCGTGATCGAAGAATTTACCGTTATGGTGGAAACCGTGATCGCATTTCCTACCATGGTTGAAAATTGGATCATGCTCGTAGAGACCGAAATGGTACTCGTTGTCGACGCGTTCAGTGTAGAATTGACCGTGATCGTACTTACATCAATCGTACTTGCGATCAACTTGCTTCCTGACATTGACAGAAACCCCATATTGCTTGCTGTTAGCGTTCCACTCGTATTCGATGTAAACGTACTGATGGTCGAACCCGTTGCCGTTGAGAAAAATAAGTTCATTGCCACCAAATTGTTTGCCACATACATATCACGACTCACATTTACAATTGGTGTTGAAATACTCAAAACGGTTGTGGCATTAATATTTAATGTATTGCTACTAATGGTACATGGGTTAATGGTGCTCACATTGATGGTACCTCCAGACATTATTAGAAACCCCATATCGGTTGCCGTTAGACGACCGCTTGTATTCGAGGTGAACGTACTGATGGTAGAACCTGTTGCGGTGGAGAAGAATAGATTGTTTGCTACCAAATTGTTTGCCACATACATATCACGACTCACATTTACAATTGGTGTTGAAATACTCAAAACGGTTGTGGCATTGATATTTAATGTATTGCTACTAATGGTACATGGGTTAATGGTGCTCACATTGATGGTACCTCCAGACATTGTTAGAAACCCCATATCGGTTGCCGTTAGTCGACCACTTGTATTCGAAGTAAACGTACTAATGGTGGAACCTGTTGCGGTGGAGAAAAACAAATTGTTTGCCACTAGATTGTTTGCCACATACATATCACGACTCACATTGACAATTGGTGTCGAAATGCTCAATACGGTTGTGGCATTCATATTTAATGTATTACTACTAATGGTTACCACATTGATGGTATTTCCCGTTAACGTAGAAAATCCCATCGTATTCGCCGTCAATCCATTGGTAGTCGCACTAAACGTACTCAGCGTGGATCCCGTTGCCGTCGAAAAATATAAATTATTTGCTACCAGATTGTTTCCTACATGAAGATCCTGTGACATGTTTACCAATGGAGTATTCATATTAATCGTATTTTGCGCATTCATAATCAAGGTACTCATGTTCATGTTGATTAGCTGGTAATAATTGTTATTCTGGGGCATCGGTTGAATTGTATTAATCGATAACGTATACGTTCCCACATTTAATACGGAAGCCAAATTACCAAATAGCGAAGATACCACGGTAGAAATATCATTCACGAAATTATTCGTGGCAAACGCACCCAAGTTAACAGGTGAATAGGGAGAAACTAAAAATGGGTTATTATTATTGGAGGCGAAATTGTCAGCGTTCTTTTTTGCCTGGGTTTTATAACGATCTTTTTCGAGATACGTGATTTGTTCCATTGCTTCTAACCTACTGGTCTTTCTTTATATTATGGATCTAAAGAAAAGAAAAGAACGGGTTAGATAGTATGAGTCGGGCCCAGAAGGAATCCACTTATTATCAACCCTACGATTCCAATACGGATACCGACACCGATTCCGATACAAGTGAAGATCGCCGTATCAGTCGTGAACAGGATCCACGCTATGCGATCTTAAAAGCACCTGGTCCCAACCTGGTCAGTCAAAATACCACCATTAATCCAATTGTGGTTGGTGCGCCATGGGATGAATCCACCAATATTCGATCATTTGCGGATCATGTTTATTTGGATCCACCCAAAGCGACCAAAACAAGTCTAATCAGTATCAAATCGACCGATCGCGATACCAGTGTATTTCCTACCCCCTTTCATTTTAAACTCAAGTTGCCACGTGTCTACAAAAATGTCACTAAGTTTCAACTCGTACAAATGTCCTTTCCAAACGGTGCGAATAACGTGATCCCTACCAATCTGTTTACGTCCAGTTTGGTTCTCAAATTATTATCACAAGGTGTCCCTTCTTCCTGTCTTAGTACCTGTGTATCGGTGATGAACTGTACGCTCGCTTCTCAGTCCATGGGTGTTCTCGAACAAGGTCGTCTTTCTCCATCTGGTGAACCCCTCTTAACCACCATCGCCATTCCCCACGGAAACTATAATGAATCTCAGCTCGCCAACGAACTCACCTTTCGCTCCAATTCTACCCCTCCTTTGAATGTTGTATCCTATGACGACTTTAAAGATGTATTCATAAATACAGGTGATATTTCTATTTTATTCAGTGAACCAGGTAACTCTTATTATTCACCCATTACGAATATCCGTTATGGCACCCATACCAAGATGGATATCATGAATACCTATTACACCCAGCAGCACATTGACATGCTATCCGAAATCACGGATGCGGTTGTCTATGTTGCGTATTACTATCCAATTCTGAAAGAAATGGTGGTCACCGACCGTTCTCAGCCTTTTCTTCAAACTGGTTTGTTGACGTATCAAGACGCCGCAGCATTAGTGATGGGCCCCTTTCTTGGATTTGATAACCTTGACTATTTGTCCTTATGTCAACTAAACCAGCACACGCTTGATTCGTATCGTCGTCATTTAACATTTGAATTTCGCAACATTAATAATTATAACTGGGTCTACAGCACAAATGAACGTCGATACATAACTCTTCATGATACCCTTCATCCTTCCATTCAACGCGACATGTCCAATCAGTATCAGTTCATTTTGAACCAAGAACTATCGATGGCCCAGTTGAATCACCAGTCCTTTAAAACGATTAAAACAAATCAAATTGGATACCAAGCCGTTTTAACCCATTTGGAACGTAATTTGAGCAGTATGCTGGGAAATTATTTCCTTGTATCTGGCTATTCTTACTCAGGTGGTTCGGCACATGTCGCAGTTGAATCCACCTTTCAGGCATCGGATTTGGCGTCGGATGATGATTTTACAGGCATGTTTCACTATACGAGTACATTTGGACGAATCTTTAATAATTATGCGGGAGCACGAATGACATTTACTAATTTTATGGACTATCACAGCACGATGTCCAGTTATTATCAGATTGTACAAAGTACTGCACAGTGTATCTCATCGATCAACGGAAACGTGTATCAGGATTATCATCGATTTATATGCTCGAAATATGGTGGAATTTTACCATCCTCTATGATCGCGAATCGTTCCTATTTATCGAATCAGGGTGTTCCTGTTGCGTTTGTAACCAATCAAACCATGTATGTTCCTGGCCAGGGGGTTCCACTTCAAACACTTGGTATAGGGGCTACATCGCTCTCCCCGTTCGCTTCAACGCTCATTGATCCCTGTCTTCAGCCGTGTTGTGCGGTTCTTCAAACCATGGTCAATTCATGGTACTCCGCGGTTCCTGTTAATACCGTTATTAATTCACTTACCTATCGTCTTGGATTACTGAATATGCAACCCAGTCAACAGGCTACCTTCAATATTTTTAGTACTGTGTCACAGATTACCTCCACAACTAATACTAACTTTTTGATGCAGATCAATGACGAGCAAGGGTTTAATAATATGGATCTCACCATGCCTGAAAATTATAACATTAGTAACGAGGGAACAGGACAAGTAAAATTCGTATCCGGTAAAATTCTTATGGCAGATATTGGAAATACAGGTGTATCACAAACGGTTATTCAGAATCCAACTATTTTTGAAAATGCGTTGGGAAAACTGGATCATCTTAATTTTAAAATCTATTATGACGATTATGCGATGACACCTGCGTGGCTCTATATGCCCTACTTTCTCAGTCTGAATGAATGGAATGCTACCTTTCAGATTGATGAACAAGTTGGATTTGCCAACCAGGATTCAGGATGGGGTCCACGACCGACGATATCCGTTCCCGAAAATCCGGATTCTACGCCCTATTTGTATTACACGCATAAGGATAATCCTAACAATTAACTTTTCCGTCGCCGCCTTTGGCGGCATAGGAAAAGTTAGCAAAAGTGCGCAAAAAGCTAAAATGGTTTGGGGACTTTTGCACAAAAGTCTGCTAGAATGGTTTTGGGGACTTTTGCACAAAAGTCCAGGGAAAGTCCAGCAATTATGGTTTTGGGGACTTTTGCGCAAAAGTCCGATTTTTAAACAAAGTCCTAAGTAATGAGCCAGCCTCCTTCCCCCTTCGTCAGTCAATACCCTTTTCAAAACATCGAGGGCAATCTTTTCCCACCTGTCTGCCTCAAGACCCATTGGGACCCCACCCAAATGCTCCGTCATATCATCCCGCAACAACGTGTGGCTCTACCCGAAGAGTTCCGTCCATGGGTCAAAGTCTGTAAAAATTACGTCACAAGTGCTCCCGCCGTTTCCGCACCCATGCCTCCGAAAGACATGGTCTTCCCCACCGGCGGTACCTTTTATCCACCCGGTCGTTATGCCGCCGCCATTGACAAAGAGTCCTCTCTCCGCACACTCGATCAGCCTCTTGATACCTGGTGCCCTTCTTCCAAATACATTCCCAAGCAGTCCAGTAACATGTATGTCAGCGGAAGTACCTTGCCCGACCGCAAAGCCATGTCCAATGCATTTGTTTCCGAGCTCTCCATGCCCAAAGCCCTTCTCCGCACCGACGAATACACCTGTCGCACCTCCAATGATACTGCGTACTTTCAACGTAGCGGTCGTCTCTTTAACAATCCTACCAAACAAGACCGATACGGAGCACAGAAGTATTATGCGTTACCCGATGGTCTGCTTCAAGGTCAACCCATGCCTCATGGCGGTGTTCCGTCTGTCCCTCCGACCGTTCAAGCAGCCAAAGGACGTGGCCCCTTCTCTCAACCAGGTGGTGCCTTACCCCCTCAACATCCTCTGGCTCAACGTGAACAAGCCAAGAAAGAACAATATGTTCGTCAATTGAGCACGTTTAAACAAGATGATACTTCTGTTCTAGGTATTGCCACAAGTGGCTCAGCTGCTCGCGTATGGTAGAGGATACTTCGTATTGTAAAATCATCCCTGTCGCTACATTCAGAAATCCGATCGAATCCAGCGCGCGATCAAATGTTTCTTCATACACATATTGCTTGAGAAGCAGGCGGATCTTGTCCTCCTGGCTCGGCACAAAACTCGGATCAAAAAATACATCATATGCGCATTTCTCTGTTAAAATATCAAATTGGATCGGTCGTATCCCCTCCACTTCGAATAAGAAATGAAACGTCGGATTCTCCTGCGTCGCCATCCAGATCGGTAGAGCCTTTGATAATGCTACCGCAATGGTTTGTTGTTCTTCTTTTTGTAGAAGAGGAACAATCGACACATATTGATACAGAGGAATGTTTCGTCCTTCTAAAACAGATGGCATCGCCGCTAGGCGCCACATGTCCCCCATAATATCGGGTGTTTTCTTGGACGGATCGATCATATTATGCCAGCTCGTAAGAACATCGGGTCGGAGCTCCGTTGGAACCGAGTTTCGTACGACCCCAAACGAGAATTCATCCAGATCGAATCCTTTGTATCGTAGGGGACGGAGTTGGCCTCGGATTTTTGCTAGAATCACCAGCGCATGACACATGTCCTGTGTTGACCAATTCAGATGTGGTAACTTCGCAATCACATATTCTTCCAGTTGCGCATATTCCACAGCTGGCATTTGTGTAGTATGCTTCATAAACTTGCGAACCAAATGCTCGAATTCCGCCTCATGTTCCTCCCAGAATTGAATGTCTTCTCGATAGATACGCAGAGTCAGCAGGCATTCTTGGATCTCAGGCGTACAAAGTTCATGTAGTTTGTTCTGATACATTGCGCATTCTCTCAACGTAACAAGACGAAGCATTTCATACCATGTTTCACGTACATCATGTGTTTTCACCCATTCTGGAATCAAGAAAAACTGTCCAAACTGAAAAATCGATTCCGTCACTTGTCGATCAATCTGCGGAACATCCCCACGTTCACGCAATGTATTCCAATCCGCTCCATCTAGACCTCGTAACATATCTTCAATGCTCATACGGCCCTGTGTTCCCTCTACCGTGCTGAATTTAAACGAGGCCACATTATGATATCGCAAGAATGGACGTGGGATCTCTCTAACAAATCGGGATAGCGACCGTTCTTGTTTGGAATACGTTAAGTATAACGCCTTCTTGGCTCGTGTGACACCTACATAAAACAGACGGCGTTCACAAATGATGTCATCATCCGATTTCCTCGCAGGAAATACATCATCATGAAGATTCATGAAAAATACCACGTCCCATTCTAGACCTTTACTCGCATGGATCGTGGCCAATGTGATTCGTTTCTTTGTTTTCGTGCTAGAATCAGGACTGTAACTCGTACACAGTTTATACGGAAGACCCCTCAAATGTAGACGTTCTTCGATCCGAAACAGATCCGAATTGTAGCGCGATAACACCGCAAAGTTTAGATCGGGTAATTGGCGAATCATCTTTTCCAAGGAATTAACGATCCAATCCCATTCATCCGATGATCGAAAGAAATAATGAACCTCTGGTTTTCTTCCTCCTTTTGTATTCGCCATCATCTTTTCCTTGAAGGGTAGTGTTGGAATAAATCGCATCACAGAATTGGCGATCGTGACGATTGCTTCGCTGGATCGATAATTCCGACAAAGTTGATAATCCTGAACCTCTTGGAGTTGCTCATGAAAATTCAAGATGAAATCCACAGAGGATCCACGCCATGTATAAATATTTTGCGCATCATCTCCAACAATCGTCATGGTGGTATGTGGATGATAACACCCTTTCAGAATCTGCCATTGAACCTCATTAATGTCTTGAAATTCATCCACAATGATTGTCTTGAATCGTTTTGACCAATGCTTTCCCTGATCCGATTCCAGCAATTTCACGAGACGATACGGGAGCTCATCAATAAATGGCTGATCCACCACACGATTTGGCGCTTGTTCCCTGAGAATCTGTGCGCTTAGTGCGTGAAAGGTTCCTGCGTAAAGGTTTACCTGCCCAATTAATTGATGTACACGATGGATCATTTCTTGAGCAGCGGATCGACTAAAGGAAACCAGTAAAATCTTGCTTGGATCCCATCCATATTCCTCAATTAAATACGCAATCCGCGCAGTAATCGTTGTCGTTTTCCCTGATCCGGCAGAGGCCAGAATACGCTGATTTTCAGAGGGCGGGCTCGTCACCACTTTAAATTGCTCTTCGTTTAATTGGACGGAACCTTTTGAGAACTCCAAGGTTGCCATTATGGAAACATGTTGCGGATGGTTTATATGCTTCGTAGAAGCATAACACTTTGTAAAAGCGAAGCACATGCGGATAAATAGTATCAATGACAACATGATGGTTGAATAGAATATGGAGGCACTCTGTACTACCATTCGCACCCATTTAACACCTGTACATGGCGTATCCTCCCTGCGTCTTCAAAATCATCTCTACGGATGCTACATTTTACTGGAAGACATTGTTCAGAAAAATGTAGAACGGGTGGGAACCGTCATAACAAGACAGAATGTTTCGTTTGATGTAGTGAAACAATTTTCGGAGATTGGACTTCGTTACGGGTTCGCCATGGATACACAGTTGTTACTTGCTCCCTGTCCTGCTGATTATCAAGAAGCATGGATTCAAGTCTTTACAACCCTTGCTACATTGGAAGAAGTTGATGCGTTGGAACAAAAAGTAAGCGAAATCATTGAACAAGTGGTGCCCAAGGAGGATGGGTTCTTCGCCAATGCGGCAGAAACGGGCTCTCTTTCCCCACAATGGGTGGATCGTGCGCTGAATCTTCTTTTGCCAGTTACACCAGTTATAGAGAAAGAAGATCCGGTTCCTTCCACCATACCTGTTAAGGTCATTCCAGCATCTGTCTTGGAAAAGCACAAAGATAACCCCAAACGTCTCTTTGCTTCCACACGTCGTAAACGGAACATTGTGCCTCCGAAGAAACTCCTGGCAATGACCCGTCGCAAACCCAACGTGTAATAAATGCGACCTTTTGATACGGTCGAGAGAATAGGGTATCAATGGAGATACTATTGATAATGGGGTTGATCCTCGTAATTCTCACTTTCTTCTATAAACAAGCTGTATGTGAATTTCGTATCAATCAAATGGAATGGTCGCAAAAAGAGAATCTATCCACCTTACTCCATGAAAAAGTTCCACTCGTTGTACGAAACCTTCCTCCTGCTACCTTTTGGAACGTGGAAGACGTATTATCACGCGAGTGTTATACCAATATCCCTATCTTTCAAGAGATGAGCTTAGTGGACTGGGTATCACACGCAAATGGCTCTGCCATATGCCCTTGGAAATACCAACAAGCTGAGAAGATTGCGAGCATTTCAGGAATGGCAGTCTGGGCCGCCAAATGGCTTCATCCCGTTATTATTCCGCGATGGCTAAAAGGATGGTGGTATCCACGATATCATTGTTGGGCCGGCCGTGTTGGTTTGCGAAAAACCATTGCCACATGGACCTATCTCTTTCCCGTCGATGGTGAAATTGTTGTTAGCATCATGACTGAAAATGTCGAGAATGCGTTGCCTGCGCAATGGCTCGACCAATTTCCTTCCGAGTTTACGGCAAAAGATACTCCCTTTCTTTCTGATTTGAAATACATGGATATTATTCTACGGCCTGGCAATGGCCTGTTCATGCCCGCCCATTGGTTTGTATCTTGGACAGGCCGCGAAGCGGCCGGTGTTTTACCCATGGTAGGTACGATTTCGTATCATTCGCCCATCAGTTTGCTGGCATTTCACGTATCACCCTTTACCTAAACCCTGATCACGACATAGGAGTAATGGACGAAACCGAAAGTGATACATCGGATCAAAGCGAATTAGATTTTGATGAGGTGATAGAACAAATTACAACTCTTGCGCAATCCTATGATGAATCGATCGCTAAACTACAATGGATTTGTGATCATCCATCGATCTCCGTGAGTGGAACCAATCTAGATACTATTCTAGATAAACTTCATGCGGAATCACTAAAAGAAATTGATGAAACGGGTCAGTCATCATTTGGGCGTCGCCTAATCGAAAAATTGAAATCAATCTCTATGAATTGATAAGGTATGACGTGGTATATTCGTCATTTTGATCGCTGGGAAAAGGGCGTTCGTCCCTACCAAGTGTTAATGAACAATTACCTTTCTACATACATTGAATCGTTAGAGCCAGGTGAAGTTCCAAAAGATGGCTATGTTTGTGCTCCTACCTTTGGCGATAAGATGATGATGGCTCATATTACACCTCTCGATGATAATCTCTATCAGCTGAAAGATATGCTAGGCAATGTAATACAGTTCAGCATGTTTCTTGACTCTCCATGTTAATATAAAAATTGAACTATTTTTTTTGATAAAGAAAGATACCTCAATATGGCATCCACTGCGTATGATACGCTAAATGACGAGCAGAAGACCGCATTTGACTTCCTATTAAAAGGCGATAATGTGGCGCTGCTCGGGCCAGCCGGCGTGGGAAAAAGCTACTTACTTTCTGTCATTGACAGTAACCTTCCAGGAATGATGCGACGATTGGATCTCGCCCGTGGAGCCGAACATCCCAAGTTACCGCGCATTCAAATGTGTGCGCTAACCGGCTGCGCAGCACTTCTTCTCGGACACAAAGCCAAAACTCTTCATTCTTGGGCGGGAATTGGGCTCGGAAAAGGGACCGTCCAAGAACTTCATATGAAAATCCGTAAAAATCGCAAAGTACGACAAAACTGGCTTCTTACCGACGTGTTAATTATCGATGAAGTGTCCATGCTGACAGCTGAACTTCTGGACAAACTTAACGAACTCGGCAAGAAAATCCGCGTCTCTCGTGCCCCCTTTGGAGGCCTACAAGTTCTTCTAGTGGGCGACTTCTTTCAATTGCCTCCCGTCAATCGCAGTGATGAGCCGACCAGGTTTGCCTTTGAAAGTGATGCGTGGAAAGAGGGTATTCAAGCTGTGATTGAACTCACACAGATTCAACGACAGAAAGATGCTGGGTTTCAGCAGATTCTCAAAGAAGCTCGTATGGGCGCCCTTTCCAAAGAGTCTTGTACAATTCTGAGAGAGCGAGAGGGACATGATTGGCGCAAGAACAAAATCAAACCAACCCTTCTGTTTCCCCGTCGTTCTGAAGTCGATATGATCAACGAATCCAACTTGAAAGCGCTCAAAGGAAAACGCGAAATCTATAAAGCACGACTGGCCTACGATGGAAAAATGCCTGCGGGATTCAAAGAAGCAGACGAGGGGTTCCAACTAGCACTCACGCGATTCGATACCGATGCGGCCTATGCGGTTCATTTGGAATTGGTACAAGATGCGCAAGTAATGCTCATTGCGAATGTTGACCCTGGCGCAGGACTCGTCAATGGTTCCCGTGGTGTCATTGTCAAGTTCTGTGAAGCCACCAATCTGCCGATTGTAGAGTTCTTGAATGGTGTTCGACGACCGATGGGGGCTCATTCATGGCCCATTGAGGATTACCCGTTTGTATCCAGGACGCAGATTCCGCTGCGATTGGCGTGGAGTATCACAACGCACAAATGCCAGGGTGCTTCCCTCGATTGTGCGCTGGTTGACATTGGATCAGGCAATTTCGAGTATGGTCAGGCGTATGTCGCATTGTCCCGTGCGAGAACATTGGAGGGACTGTTTGTTCATGATTTTGACCCTGCGGCGTTTCGTGCGCATCCGACAGTCAAGGCATTTTACAAGGGATTAACTCTTACCAACATGAAAGAAGAGGAAAGGGAAGAATTGCGAAAGTTATCTGCTGTAAAGGAGTGTG
>Ga0114964_10003371_pt1 | contig 10833 bp, 8 predicted proteins | sample C_131016_MF_Meta_FD_92638 | JGI IMG/M metagenome (GOLD analysis project Ga0114964, IMG submission 92638) | Freshwater microbial communities from Lake Croche, Canada to study carbon cycling - C_131016_MF_MetaG | ecosystem: Environmental > Aquatic > Freshwater > Lake | place: Lake Croche, Canada... | reverse complement strand
GGGCATATTTAAAATTTACTTATAAAATTTAAGCCATGCATCCAATAAAATCAATTCTTTTTTCATTACAATTTTCTTATGAGTCAAAGCCTCATATGCAAGAAATAGGTTTTCTTTGATACTCAATTTAGGGGAAATTGCATTACTAACAATTTCAATAATAATTTCTGGATATAAAAAGCAGGGAATTTCACTTTCAAAATCCTTTAAAAGGTTATGTGGATTACGATGTTGAACTACTGTTGCTTTCTGAAATCCCAAGCGATAGCCTGCTGCCCATAAAATTGGCTGAGCTATTAGTCCTCTTAATATATCCGTAAAGCGAAAAGAAACATAAGCAGGAATATACAAAAGAGGAAAAGTATTTAAAGTAAAGGCTGTGTTTTGAGTATTAATGGGGCAAATAGTGCCAGATTCCAATATAATAGGGGGATTATTTTTAAAATAAACAGTATCGCCAATGGTTAGCCTATAAATTGCATCTACATCCGGATCTTCGTCAACAAGCCCTTGCCAAATACCAATACTAAAGTTTTTTTTATCGGTCGATAAAAAAGAAATATCAGAATCAGGGCTAAGAATTTTCTGAAGAGGAAAACCACGAGGCCAAATTTTCACATCAGAAAAATTTTTTAACACATTATAAAATCCACTATTTCCCTTTATAAATTTAAAGGGTCCATTAAAGTCTGGGATACTCCAATTTTCTTTGGGAATGTTGTCATCATCTGTGTCATAGATTATCGTCGCATCATTTCTAATGGCAAATAAGTAGCCCATCATTTTTCTTGAATAATGGTTAAGCGGAAGCAGCTTAGAAAAATTCAAGTCAATTGAATTTTGTTCTTCCAAACCAAAGTAGTTAACATTTTTATAAGACCATTTTTTTGGAGTTTTCTTATCCCCAACAACTAATAACTTAAAATTTTTAATCTTGGAGAATTTAATTACAGCCTCAGTTGGCTCGAAAATTGAAGTAATAACAATGTATTGCATTTGACCCTTTAAGCTTAACAACTTAAATTATTGTTTTTGCATAAGAAATATTAATATTAAATAATTTTTTTCTTATACTAGCATAAAATTAATTGTTTATATTGTACTTATTAATCTTTATCATAAAAATTAACCACAATCAACAACTCAAAAATTGAGATGGTGAGCTGCTGTTAATTTAGGTTACCGCTATATGTCATCACTGGAAAGCCCCAAAGCCGCAACTATTGAGACTATCCCATCAGTACAATCCGTGGCTAAATTTTATTTTTATACTAACTTTAAAAAACATAACAGGGCCGTTTAAATGAAAATTACAAAGCAGCTTCTTGCTAGAAAAAAACTTGAAACTGCTAAATTATTTACAGCTGAGTTTATTACTAGCCGTAATCCTATTTTTAGTTTATAAATTATTTTTTAAGCGCAAGAAGTTATGAAAATCCTCTGGATGACTTGGAAAGATTGTGAGAATCCGCATGCAGGAGGGGCGGAGCTTATCAATGAGGAGATCGCAAGACGATTAACTCGGGATGGGCACGAAGTCATTCTCATTACAGCTGGATTTAATGGGGCAGAAGGCGAAATAGAAAAAAATGGATATAAGGTTATTCGCCTAGGTAATCGTTATACAGTTTATTGGCAAGCCTATCGTTACTATAAGAAGAATTTACAAGGCTGGGCTGAATTGGTTATTGATGAAATGAATACAGTCCCATTTTTTTGTAAATGGTATGTCAAAGAGCAAAATATTATTCTCTCCTATCAGTTATGTAGGGAGATCTGGTTCTATCAACTTCATTTCCCATTTAGTTTAATTGGATATATTTTAGAGCCAATTTATCTAAGAATTTTAAATGATCGATTTGTTATTACAGAGTCGCAAAGCGCAAAGCTTGACATGATGCGATATGGCTTTAAAAAAGAAAATATTGCTGTTATCCCTGTGGGAATTTCTTTGATTCCAGTCAATTCTTTGGCTGAGATTGTCAAGTATCCTAATCCAACTGTTCTATCTTTGGGTTCATTTCGGCCAATGAAAAGAACCTTAGATCAGATTCGTGCCTATGAAATTGCTAAAAAAAGCATTCCGAATTTACAGTTAAAAATAGCCGGATCGGCATTGGATAGTTATGGTAAAAAAATACTTAATTACCTCTCAAACCATAAATATAAAAAAGATATCGAGTACTTAGGACGTATTAGCGAGAAACAAAAAAAAGAATTATTACAAAAATCTCACCTTATTTTAGTTACATCAAAAAAAGAGGGATGGGGATTGATCGTATCAGAAGCTAATAGCCAGGGTACTCCAGCAATTGTTTATGAAGTTGATGGATTGCGAGACAGTGTTAAAAATAAAATAACGGGAATTATCTGCGAAGAAAATACACCAGAAAGTGTAGCATCCGAAATTTTAAAACAATTTAATTCGCCAAATGAATATCAAAAAATCCAAGAAAGTGCCTGGAATTGGAGTAAGGAGTTAACCTTTGAAAACTGCTATCAACATTTTTTATCAGCAGTAATTCAAAATAAGTTAAAAAAGAATACCCCACAATTAATATTTTACATAGGCACAGAAGCTGAGCTCATCAAGCTTTTCCCAGTAATTCAAAAATGCTTTCAAGAAAATATTAACTTTATATTAATGTTTACTGGACAAAATGAAATCCGTAACTCCATATTATTTACTAAAGAAATGCGCTCATGCTCCATTTTTCTTTTGGAAGGAAAAATTTGGTTTCCATTCAAGAGTTTTTCAATGCGAGCCCTTTGGTTTGTCTTCTGGGCTGTAGCAACTTTTTATAGAACCTGCAAAACTTTATATAAGATAAAAAAAACAACAAATAGTAAACCCCAATTTATAGTACATGGTGATACCATTTCGACAGTAATTGGTGCAGTGGCAGCAAAATTATTTGGATTACCAATTCTACATATTGAATCAGGCCTGAGTTCTGGAATGTTATTTAATCCCTTTCCAGAAGAAATAAACCGCCGAATTGTGATGCGACTAGCAAATTATTTATTTTGCCCTTCAATTACATCATTTAACTTTGTCAGTCACTTTAAAAATAAAGCGCTTTACCTAACGCATGGAAATACAATGTGGGATATGCTCAATTATGGCCTGGAGCATTCCAACAACGAAAAAAATTCGCCATATTTTTTGCTAATAATTCATAGGCAAGAAACTTTAGCAAAGCCAGAGCTTTTTTTTAATATTGTCGATACAGTAAATCAAAATAAACCTAAAAATCTTCAATGTTTATTTATATTGCATCACCCAACAAAAGGTTTCTTGGACGCTCACAATAAATATGATGAGGTAAAGGCCTTAAATGAGTGGATATTAGTTGATAGACTGCCTTTTTTTGATTTTATTAGTTTACTTAAAAATGCACAATTTGTATTGACGGACGGAGGAACAAATCAAGAAGAGTGTTATTACTTGGGAACTCCTTGCTATCTATTAAGAGAAAGTACCGAGAGAACTGAGGGAATTGGGAAAAACGTGGTCATTAGACCTGATTTCCTTGCAAAAATTCCTTGGTTTATGGAAAATTTTAATAATTATAAAATGCCGCAAGTAAGCTATAGTCAAAGTCCAAGTGAAATTATTTTTACAGAACTAAAAAAATTATGTATTAAATAATTTTTACTTTTAATCACTTATTATTTATCGTCAGTGGTAATTTGAAAAAATAAGCTAAACAATGGTAATTATTTACACCAAAACATTAACTTACAGTGTATAAAAGCTATAAATTAATATGCATTAAAAATACCAAGGCCATAATAAAGCATAGCCAGAAAAATTAACAATTAAAATATTTATTACTTAAATTTTTTTTTGTGCTGTGACAATAAGGACTGAACTTAAGCTTGGGAAAAAAGAAAAAAAACTATATAGGCTTAAGATATTTTGGAAGATAATAAAACAATGAACCATAAAATTTAATATTACTGAAGCCATTTGCGCTTAATAAATCTTGAAGGGAGTTTTTATTAAATAAACGAACGTGACCTATTGGCCAACTTTGTTTTTTTATTGATTTAAGAGGACCAAATCCATATAAGCTTGAGACAGTAGAGCATTCGTAAGTAAGGGGATAAAGGCCAAAAAGAAATAGAATTCTACTTAACCATGAATTCATATTAGGGGTAGTGAGGATAACTCGCCCATTAATTTTTAGTAGCCGATGAATTTCTCTAATCATATTATCTGGATTGAAAATATGCTCAATTACCTCTCCAGAATAAATTAAATCAAATTCCTTATCTTTAAAATTTAATATACCCTCAACATCAATATCATGAATTGGAAAGCCCGTAAGTAGCTGCGCATTTTTATTTTGAAAATCAGATGGTTCGCCACCTTGCCAGTCTATATCAGCATTAATAATTTTAATAGCCGCGTGCATAAAATAACCATCACCACAGCCTAAATCAAAAATCTTGGGCTTGAAATTGACGGTACCTATGGAGTCTTTAATTAGAGAAATAGCTTTAACTTCCCTGTGCTCAAGAATACGTTGAGTTAAGGAATATTTGCTCATGAAGTTTTTATCAAAATAATTTATTTTTTTCATTTAATTGCATTAAGTTAATTTAAACAGGCATTTCTTAAATGATAGATTGAATTAAAAACTACTCATTTTTTTCTTGATTTCATCCATCCCAATAATATTATTACCATAATTAACCCTATAAGCGCAAGTTGTGCTTTTAATAAAAATCCAAGGTTTTTTTCTAGCCATGAATGACTGACTAGCTGCGCATCAAATTGTCCACTAAATGGCTTTTTCCATTGAATATAATAATAATTTTTGGGGCCAATTTGATAAGATTTTAGTGAAGATATCTTATGCCTTAATTCTGGTTCGATCTCTAAGGTGTAGCGCATGCCTAAATCCTCTGCAAGAGTTATTGTCAACGATTCATTTTCTTTTAGCTGATATGACAAGCGGTATGCATTATTATTATTTTCTTTTATGGTTGTGCCAACTAATTTTCCTTGATGTGCATCCTCACACCAATTTCTACTGGAACTATCAATCTTAAAAAGAGCTCCTTCGTAAATCTCCACCTTATTTGAACTTAATATAGGATTAATTCCATAAAGATCAAAATCCTCCCCAAAAGAAGCAATTTTTTGACCAAAAAATATTTTTTTGAATTCAGAAGTTTGTTGTATGTTGTAGATATCTAAATTTTGAACGTATGAAAAAAATGGATTTGCAAGGCGCTTTAAAAATGGCTTTGAATCGATAATATTATTAGTGATAATGAGGTTTATATTGTTATTCCAAATCGCCCAACACAATGGAGAGAAATTGCCTGATAATGCATCCGTTTTAATTTTTTCATAATTGCTCCCTAAATTCATAAATCCAGGAGAATCATTATGTCCTGCATATGCGCTTATTAACGAGGTACCTATATACATATGCTGATAATCATTTTTATCAGGTATAAAAATATAATTGGCAAAATTGAGCGGAAACCAAACTAGACGCTCATCATTAGCTGGCATTTTTTTTATATACTCTACTAGATTGTTAAAATTAGAATTTAGCTCACCTACTAAGGGGCTAGCAATATGTCTAAAAATTTCTCTTCTAGGTGTTTTTCCAGATATTAAATCTTCAGCTCGGAAGTATGTAATAAGTAAAAGCGCAAAGGCTAGACCCATTAATAGCCATTTTAAAATTCTGCGAATTGTGGCGCTACTGCATTTCCATTTCATCTAGCACTTCCTTTGGACACTTTCTGCAGGTGCCGAAAAGCAATCCAGTAACCTAGTATGAGTTGAATTACCCCACTTAGCCCAACAATTAACACCACATTAAGCAAAGTTGAGTGGAAAAAATAGAGGGCAATTATTTGAATCGGTGCGCTGAGTAAAAATAAATAACTAAAGACGATTTTCCCCTTAGCAATTAAGAAATTTTCACCCAATAAAATAAGCGCCATTGGTACCATAATAAAACCGTAGTACTGTAAAACAATTCCGGCATCTGCATAACTTGGACCATAAAGGAGGCGCACAATATCTGTGCCTAATAAATAATAGGTTAAGGCTCCTGATAAACATAGGCCTGAAGATATCATCATGGCTTGTTTTAATAACTTTAGATCATGCTTTGTTGTTGTCTTATTTTCAGCGGCCAAAGGGAAAACTGCAATGGTTACTGCTCCTGATACATACATCACTGCCTTACCTAAAATTGAGGCTGCAGCATATAGTCCTGCTGCTTTTTCAGAGAAAAAATAATTGACAACAATCATGTCTGATTGTGATAAGACGGCAAAAGTCAGATTTGCCAGCAGTACTGGCAAGACTGAGGCAAAGGAGATGGGATCGTTTGCAAATGATTTAGCGTTACCCTTTCGTAGACTAGGTAAGAGACTTGAAAAGCCAAGGATCCAGATGGCTAAAAAGGCTAAGATATTTCCGGCAATCGCCCCTGCTACACCACACCCCATCCAAACGAGCGCAAAACAAAAAATCAGTTTACCTATCACGGTCAAATTTAATGATGCCGATAGCCAATGGAAACGTTGCAGTCCTTGTAAAAACGCATTATTAATAACCATTGGAAAATTCATCAAGATTAAAAGGCCAAACATCATTACGGCCCAAACTGTAGCTCCTTTTAAGTAGCTTTGAATCTGCGTGGAAAAGAATAGGTAAATCGCCAAGCTGACTAAACCAATTACTAAAACCCGCACCAACACAGTTTGATAAAGTTGGCGCACACTACCCCAATCGGACTGGGCGGCGTACTGTGCAACTTTGCGGGAAACGACTTGCATTAGCGCCCCTGAAGGTGCAGAGACGATCACAAAAAGAGCCATAATCGCTGTAAATACGCCATATTCTTCAGCGGATAAAAGGCGTCCCATTCCAATTTGGTAGGCATAGCCTAAGACTCCTCCAATCGAACCCCCCATAAAGAGACTAAAGCTGGCTTTGACTAAGGTATTGCCTACAAGTAATTGAGATACACGTTTATAAATTGATGTCTCCTAAAAAGGCTCCTCACTTTGCCCTCCATGATGCAGCTCAAAGCCATTAACAAGGAATAAAAATGGAAGGGGAAGCCTACTGCTCGCCTTCCTTAGGACTCTGAATGCGCTCACGAACCAAATACAAGGGGCGGTTAATCACTTCAATATGAATGGCTCCAATATATAGAGCAACTAAGCCAATTGAGCTTAAGACTATGCCAATTAAAAACGTATTAGCCACAATTGCCATCGCTAGAGGGGTATATACCCATGCGCTTTTAATGAAGAAATTGACTAGCATCCACAAAAAAACCAGCCCACTAACTAAGGTAATTAAAAGGCCTAAATAGCCAGTTAAGCGCAAGGGCCATAAGGAAAAAGACATAACGCTAGAAACCGCTAAACCCATGAGACGCCGCAAGGAAAAGGTAGATTCCCCCAACAGACGTGAATCTGCATAAAAACTCACATAAGCTCGCTTAAAGCCCATCCAATCCATAATGCCGCGAAACATCCGGTTACGCTCAGTCATGCGTAAAAATTCTGTCACAACTTTTTTATCGAATAAACGAAAATCGGTACTCTTAGGCGTAATCACCACATTGGAGATTCGGTTAATAAACCAATAGTACAAAGACGATCCCCATTTGCGAAAAAGGCTCTCATTTAAAGAACCAGCTCGAATCGTAATGACCATTTCCGCCCCAGCCTCCCAAGCTGCAATTAACTCAGCAAATAATTCGGGGGGATGCTGCAAATCGGCATCTAAGCAAATTACCGCATCGGCCTCACCAACCTCATGAAAACCTGCACTTAAAGCCACTTCTTTACCAAAGTTACGCGATAAATCAACCACTTTAATGTTGGGTTGGCTCGTAGCCAAGCGACTAAGTACTTCCCAGGAATTATCCCCGCTACCATCGTTGACAAAGAGGAGTTGCCAGTCATATTGCGAAAAACCAGCAATCACCGTACTAATGCGCTCATAAAGCGGATAAATATTGCCGCTTTCGTTATACACTGGCACAACAATACTGATTTTTTTATTCAATTTTGATCCAAATATCGTGATTGTGAACAGGGCCTGTATTGGGATTGATGCTAGTCGATTATAAATGCAATGCTTGCCTATTTGGGCTTTGCAGGGGTTACACTGCCATAGGCAAATTCCAAAAACCCCACCCAATGCGTACCATGCCCGCTTGTATATGACGCCCCAACCCACCCGCACTCACTTTTTCAATAGCCTCTTGCGCCTGCGGTGGTTGGCAGCCTCGGCAGGTCTATTGATTGGTCTAGCCCTGTGGAATCGATTTCCTGAAGGTATGGTCTATGCGGGGGCTGATGCATTTCAAATTTTTAACTTTAATTGGGTGCGTCAAACAGCCCAGCTATGGTCTCACTGGAGCGGTGAAGGTGAATTTTCAGTAGGCTTTTTTTATTACCCCTTCTACGCAGCTCTAGGCTACCTGACCCGACTTTTTCCCATCATGCCATCTGAACAATCGGTCATCTATTTCTTGTTCTACTGGCTGGGTTCTTACTGTGCATGTTTACTGAGTCTATGCTGGATTAAACAAAATCCCCTGCCCGTTTTTTCTTGGGAAGCTAACGGCTTAGCGCTGTGCTATGGCTTAAATCCTTTTACGTATTTTATTTTTTATTCCATCTGGGGCTTTGGACCATTTTATTTCCTATATCCATTATTTCCAGTTCTACTAGTGGCCAGCATCGAGTACTTATCTTGCATTGATCGTCGCCGTAATTTCCAATACTGCCTAATTCTATTTATTACTTTTTTGCTTGCGACGATAAGCTATGGAAATCTAGCCTTTTGCATTGCACTAAATCTTGTTCTCACAGGAATTGCTTTACTAATTTTTTATTTACACCGAACTTGGTCTTGGGTTTATTTTGGAAAAAAATGGGGCTCTCTGATTGCCATTGAGTGCCTAGCTAGCGGCTGGGCAATTTTTCCGCAATTACAGTTCTGGCTATTTGAATCCAGTCCAATTAGCAACAATAAAATTTTTAACTTTCGTGAATGGATTTTATGGCAACGGCTTAGTTTTTCTGAAATATTTACTTTTGACCCTTATGCATTTAGTGGCTCCGGGGAGCCCTCTCTTACCTATGGATTTGGTGTCATTTTCTTTCTACTCTTTATTTATTGCCTCTTGCAACCCAAGTTACGGCACTCTACTCGAGTTCAAATTCTTGCCATTGCATCGCTCATCATTCTTGCTGCACTTATTGAATCTAAAGGTAAGGGAATTATTCCAGGAGAATGGGCAATTTCCCTGTTTACTAATCCCTTACTTGGGGCATTACGCAGTAACGGCAAGTTAATTCTGTTTCTACCGTTTCTCCTCATTTATGGACTTGCTCTTGTATTACCTTATTTATCCTTGAGCCAGAAAAAAGTTTGCTTTAGTCTTTTATTGGTCTGTAATGCGCTTGCCATTTATCCCATTTTTACTGGTCAAATGGAAACTCACTACTCTTCGATCTTTAAAAAAAATGAGGATTGCTTAACCGCGGAATACTGTTACCTTAATCGCATTCCAAAAGACTATCAGCAAGCTGCGCAAGCCATAGATCAAGATGGCTTAAAGGGTAAAATTTTGAGCGCTCCGTTTTCGGTAATTAATAGTCCAGGTTGGGCAAATTTCCCCGCCTGGAAACATGTTGGGGCTGATCCCACCCGCCAATTATTTTCATTACCGGTGGTCCAAATGAATGCTTTTGGTGCTTTTGGAGTGCCTTATGGACTAGAGTGGGCTAAAAAGGGTCTTTATGAAGTAGAGAGTATCCTTGCTCGCTGCCAAGATTTGGGAATTAGTTATATCTTATTTCACAAAGATGTTGCTCCTCGATTTATTGAGCCCAGCCTTTCTCTTTTTAAAACGCTCGAACAAAAGCATTTTTTGAGCACTATTTTTGAAAGTCAATGGCTAATCGTTTTTAAATTGGCCAATCCTTTTTTACGACCCGCTATTTCCTATAACCTATTAGGCTCCAGTCCCCAAGCAGATCTTTCTATTCCTTTTGTTGAAATTAACCCGACCAAATATTTAATTTACCTGCCTTTTAAAGAAAACCGTATACAAGTGAACTTACGCGAAACTTATTCTAACCAATGGCAACTTCTCATGATTGCCAATCATGAATTAGTAAATGATTTTGGTCATGCACCGCCATGGTGGAAATCGTTTAGCTACCCAAGTCCATCAATCAAAGAGCACACTCTATTTGGTGGTTATGGTAATGGCTGGGTAATTAATCCAGTAGAGGCTTGCAAAGAAATTGCATGCTCAATAGTGGATCTAAACGGTAAGAAGTATGCTGCAGCTTTAATTGAATATTCTGCTCAACGTTGGGTGATATTTTTTGGGATTCTTACCATGATCAGCGCTCTCATACTTATTCCATTTTGGATAATTTCAATTTTTCGCATCCGTACCAGTGTCAATCACTAAAGCTACCCCCATGAAATCGTATTTTTATCGCTTAGTTCACCAATACTTAAGCCTGTATATTTTGCCCAATAATTCTGTTGTAGAAATTGACCCACCTTCACCCCTATTGATTCGTAGTTTTCCTCAAGGTAAAGTTTCTTTTCGCCCGCATGCCCAAGATGCGCTCATCCAGTCCCAATTTTCTCAAGTGGAAATTCTGCCTTTTGATGAAATTAAAGAGCGCCACCCCAATTACCTGCTCTTAAGCGGAATCGTTCATGAAGAGCGTGATATTCAAGCACTTTTAGGCTCTATTCATGGTTTATGTGAATCACAAACCCGTCTTATTCTGACTTACTACAGT
>Ga0114964_10003369_pt1 | contig 10841 bp, 10 predicted proteins | sample C_131016_MF_Meta_FD_92638 | JGI IMG/M metagenome (GOLD analysis project Ga0114964, IMG submission 92638) | Freshwater microbial communities from Lake Croche, Canada to study carbon cycling - C_131016_MF_MetaG | ecosystem: Environmental > Aquatic > Freshwater > Lake | place: Lake Croche, Canada... | reverse complement strand
GTCAATTTCAACGTATAGGAGTGATAGAGCCGTCCCTCCAAATCCTTTTCGTTCAATACATCGATGGCCAGATTCCAATCAATGAAACGGACCTGTTGTTTGCTATCAAGCAGTGCATTGCCGCTATGGAGATCCATATGGGCAATGGAGTGCATCATGAGGAGAGCAATTCCTTCTAAGGCACTTGTGGCGAAGTGCCTAAAATTAAATCGATGGACATTGATTTCATAGGTATCGAGGGCATCCCCTGCAAAATTCATGCGTAAAATGCGGAGATTGGATAGACTATCGCTTGTAATAACATCACAAGAGTCCATCTCTTTGTCTTTCTGCTCGGCCTTGGGCTTCGGAACACACAGTGTATCTGCTACGACAAAATGGCTTTCCCAATCAGGAATTTTGTGGATTCGCTGGGCAATCTTAAATTCAGTGGATGCATCCTTGCTTGACAGGAGTTTATCCACTTGCTTGGGTGCTTTTCCCTCCGATTCTTCAGAGTTAGACGGAATCTCAATTGCTGTTCCTTTTTTACATTCAAGAGGCGGCATATAGACACAGCCATAGACACCTGACCCTAGTAGATCACCTCCGGTTAACATTCCTCTTCTAGGACGTGCCAATTTATTCCATGGTTAAAACACCCTAAATCATCAGGATGATCGCCCAGGTGCTCTGGACCTGTGTTGCCATTTTAGTAGTGGTAGCCGTTTTAGAGATTTTTTGGCCGAAAGTGCTCAATGAAGGCTTTTCTACCCTTATCGGTGTCGGGGATAGCTCTTTTTGGGCCCTTCATATGCCACGACGTGGCGATGTAGGATTAGATCCGAAACAAGAACAGCCAGGGTATCTGCGCGACCCTCGCTATTTTGCGGACTATGTGGATGTGCAGAATCTAGGAATCGACCATGATTTCTGTCGTATGATACAATTGGCAAGTGGAACGGAAAAGGATACCTTCTTCGCATGTGCTCTAGGAGGAACCGAAGGGCTCTCTTCGACTGCCTTTAAGACCCAGACTGTCAAACAGGGATTTCGAATCAGCCGCGATGACTATATGAATATGACAAGCTATAAGACAATTGGATATTGTCGTATTCTCAAACTCAAGGATTTCAGTAACCAGTTTCAGCCACTCTGTACGGCAACCACCTTGAATGGGTTCAAGGATGTATCGCTCGATACACTGGATTCCAATCCTCCTGAGGAGATTCAGATGCTTCTTCAGTTTTACGAGGGTATTCTCTTCTGGCTCCGCCTCATTGATGATACGGTAGACTATGCTCAGAATCTGACAATTATGATGGCCTCTCAGATTGGTGTTCCAGAAACACCGGTCAAGCCCACCATTGCCAGAACTCTGCACTTTGATGGTATCAGTCAGTTCCTCAAAATCGGCGACAAAGCCAATTTATCGTTCGGAGATACCATAGACTTACGGTATTTACGAGCAATATCGTTCTGGGTCTTCTTTGATGAATTTACCAATAATGCAAAGATCTTTGATTTTGGCAATGGGGCAGGGAAGGACAATGTGTTCCTAGGAATTATTGGGCGGGGCAATGAGAATGCAAGTCAAGACCCTATTCGTCTTACGAGTTGCACATTGGAAAATGAATCTACCGTTCCCTCGAAACCCTCCGGTGCTCAGACAGTGGATGAAACAACGCCTCAGAATCTCATGGAAACCTCCAGTGCAAATGTAAATAGCTTTGAATGCCCTACACCTGAAATCTTTGGTCGCACTCTTCCTGCGGTTCAGCCCTTTTCAATGCCTTCGTTCCGAGCCACGTCGGCGGACCTTCTCTATGAAGTCTGGGATCATCAGCAGCGAAAGCTTCATGTCCAGATTCCAGGAGTCTTTCCTATTCAGAAATGGACCCATGTTATTCTAACAACCACAAATAATGACGCCACAAGGCCCACGTTAACCTTCTATATTAACGGAGAGCTGGTAAACACAGAAGTGGATGCATGGCTTCCTCAGAACGGTTCTACCACCACCAACTATATTGGAAAATCCAATTGGTATAATGATACGAGTAATGAATCCAATCCGGATGAATTCTTTAAGGGTTCTTTGTTTGATTTTCGTGGCTACAAGACGCCTCTAACGAAAACTAAACGGAAAGATACATACCAGTGGGGCTTGACAAAGCTGGGTCTGCAGCCAGATTCGGTTGATAAGGCAGATGAGGAGAAGAAGAAGAAACTTCGGAAGGCGGCTCTGCAACAGGAAGCGGCTGCTTTAGCAGCCACTCCTTAACTGCAGATAGAATCTGCTCCTGTGTCTCTACAAGGGTTCCTTTGCACAAGGGAATAAGCCATGAATTGAGTTCCGCAGCCGCTAACAAATGACAACATCCACCCTCGACTTTCAGCTCATTCTGAAATTCAAGGACGGAACAATCCTGGGGCAATGCCCATAGCTTGGCCCAATGCTCCTCCTGCTTGGGCAAATTATACAGAATGCAGAGACCGGCCCCTACAAGCTGCCGATAGGCCTCGAAGCCATAGCTGGTCCGTAAGACCTGTTCTATAGTCCATCCCTTGGGCAGCAGAGGGAAGAGAGACGTTTCAACAAACTTGGGTGTCAAGAATTCATCGACGAGCACCACACACTTGTTCGTCGCTTTGGGCTGCCATTCAGGCCAGGCTTGGCGCAGAGCCCGAATCTCATTGACACTGATTTCACAGAGTTCAGGAATGGGTCCCACAATCTCCTTTGCATAGACCACGGATGTAGGGCTCCATAGGACGGCAGGAACAGGGCTTGTAAGCCCCTTCTTAAGCGCAAAGGTCTGCAAGGTAGGAACTGTCTGTGGAAGCACAAACAGGCTCGGTATATCCTCAATTGCATCATAGATCTGAATCGCATAGGACAGATAGTGCAGACAATACAGGTCGATATTCATCATACGGTTCGCAGACGGGCACGGGACAGCAAGAACGCTCGGGGCTCTGTCACAAGCATGAATAAAGGAGATGCTCAGGTCGCGCCCAATCTTCTGAACATAGTCATTGCTCTTCTCGACAGAGCCCAAATACACCTTTTTGTAATCATAGACGATCCCCGCATTCGTCAAAAAAGCATTGGACCACCTAAAGAGTTTCAGGGGACTTAAAGACATGACAGACGGCTTTCCGTCGCTCCACTTGAAGCGGTTTTCACGGGCCAACATGATAGCGAAGGTCTCGAGTTTCTTTGCGTTTAGCCCCTTGAGGGATACAGTTGTTGATCGAGGACTTAAAGAGGATTGGCCCTTGGGTCCCTCTGAGACCTGTTCGAGCTCCACAATAGCACAGGGATGCACATACATATACATACGGGCGGGGACAATATCCTTTGGATTATAGTTGCGAATGGCGGTTGTATGAATATGCACCGTCTGAATGGTCTGACAAGGATTTGATACCGCGAATCGCATTCCAAACATATCCCCTGTAAACCGATTATCGCATCCGGCTGTTCCGAGCTTATAAGAAAAAGAATCCCAGTCCCATGTGCGTTTCTTGATACTATTACTTTTACAGATCCAGGCATCTTGGGAATCGGGCCGAGGGCCAAAAATCTTAAGATCCGTGGGCCCTGACTGCTCATCCCATCGAAGGAGGGCAAAGAGGGCATCGTCCATCTTGACAGAATACAAGTGCCTGAGGGTATCATTGCAGTAGATATCGGCATTTGCATAGATAACAATTGTATTGGGCGGAACAGTATCAAACGTGTATTTAAGGAGATCCTTATAACTTAGACGGGTTCCAATTATCTTCTGTTCAATCTTCTCTGCACCCTTTGCTCCATTCCATTCATACTTCAGATCCTTTTCGTTCAACAAGACAATGCGATCCAACCACTTACAGGCCATGTTGTTCTTGAGACACTGGCGAATCTCTTTTGCCCTCTTCGTGACATCATGCACAAAATACTGAGTTAAGAGCCAGATTTGAGGGGGAGGTATATACTCGGTATGAACGGTAATGCCGTTCAAAATAAGTTGCTCTGAACGTCTAGAGTCTAGAACAGAACCTGCCTTCAAATATAGCACATTATAGTGCAGCATGAGGCCTACACAGACAACTGCATCCTCTAGTGTGGTAGACCAGGGACTTTGTAGAACAGGGAATTGGTCAGCCAATTCCTCAAGAACTCCGATGCTGGTCCCGAGAGAGATCCAGTTATCTCTCGGAAACTGTTCAAAAACGGATTTGCTAATAAACAAATTGACTTTATGGGAGCGAAGAAGTTCAAAGTCAGAGGCTGTCAGTTCCACTAAGATAAGTGCAAGAATGTTCGTTTTCTTATGCCATTTCTGAAGATCGGATACAGAGGATACAATTCCATCATAGGAACTGATTTTTGTATCAGGAATTCCATCACGAAGCCATACAAGAGTGCGGTTATCCTTGGTGGTAATGGGTTTACAATTAATAATAGGGGGGATCTTGGGTTTCGTTGCCATTAGATGTACCTATATTTTATTATTTAGGTTCATTAGAAAGATGGCCGCATTTAATGGATATCACGCCAAATCGGGTGCGGACTATACTGACCCACAGAATACAACCTATGGTTTCTGGAATTCACAGGGCCAGTTCTTATTTCGACAGAATCCTGACATTTCAGGACAGTATACCAGCCCTGCAACTCTTCCCCAGTTCAATGTGCGCCGAGGAGGCGATGCCTCGCAGATTGGGCGCAATGCAGAAAATAAAACACTGTTCAATGCCCTGAATGCACAGTCAACTCAGGCTCAGGCAAATAAACGGTCATGGACACCGCCTGTTTTTAAATCACACCAAGATCTATTAAAATATATACAGGCTCAATACACCCAACAGCTTCCTGGAACACCTAATGCTCCTACAAATTACAATGTAGGAACCCTTTTTCCTAAGTAGCCCAGAGCTTGACTGTTTCACGGTACTCACGAAGCATTTGTCCGAACAGTGCGACGTCGCTTGACGACACTTGGAGGAGTCGGCTCTGCAACTGCCTCGGTTGCGACAGCTGTTGTTGCGACAGCTGAGACTGTTGTTGCTGTTGTTGCAGTTCCTGCAGCTTTTGCTGCTGACTTTGGAGAGCGCTTAGGCTTACTTTGCTTTGGAGCTCGGACAATTTCATTCCGTCCGACAGGGTTAATGGTGGTGCGCCAGGCATCAACACGAGGTTGGACTCGTGTGATCCAGCCCTCCTCCAATCGGAGCTCGGTCCCTGCAAGAGTGCCGATTCGGATTGGCTCTTTTGGATCAGAGGACCAGGGCAGACAGAGGGTATCGTAGTAGTAGACGTTTGTGCCGCTAATGAGGAAAGGGACTCCGTTGATGACTTGTTGTTCATACGTAGTCATATAAGAATTTACTTTATGTTAATGTATAACGTTCTATCAAATTTATTACAATCAGTCCCCGTAAATTTGATTCTTCATTGCTGTTCCATAAACTGCAACATGGGCAATACATGCTGTTCACTACAAGTTTCTGATACTCGGCAAATTGCTCTCAAGTTGCCCCATGGACCAAAGGGGGTAGCCTGGACTCGCAATAAGTTTCAACCAGTCGATATAAACGACTGGTTGAAACAACTCTACGCAACCTCTTCTTGGACAGGGTATGTCTGCTACAATGATGAGTTGCCCCAAGGACATCATACCACGAGAGGGCATTGCAAGGGGATTCTTGCTTGGAATGAATCACGAATAGGGTGGCTCATTCATTCCGTGCCCCGATTTCCAGAAGTCTTTAGGGGGAACTCCATTAGCCACATAAGTCCACCCGAGCTCATCTTCGGCCAATCCTTCTTGTATGTCGAACAGAGTCGATCTTCTGTATCGTTGGAACAGGTTCTCCAACAGATCTTCTGGATGAAGCCCAATATCTTCCATGTTCACAATCTGCCGACCATCCAACCCTATCCGTCTCATCCCCTTGAAATCAAGACTTTACAGTGGTCCAAGACTATGACGCATCTGGCCAAGTCGCCCGATCATGCAACGGATTTCATTGGCACAGAACTATGCAAACTGAGCAAGGATCCATGGCACCAGGAGTCGTGGAAGCGAGGATCCTCCTATCCTATGAAGCCAACGCTACATTCGATTAAGATATTGAATATTGACAACACGCCTTTTACTGAAAGTCAAGACCATTCCAAATGGGCCTTTACAACTCATCAGCTTTGGATAGGCGACTTGAATCATATGCGCAGCCAAGAGAAACGCGGCGGAGGCGGTATGGTCATCCAAAGCTCAGAACTGGCTGCAGCATTTCGGGCCTTTGTGTCTACACAAACTTAACTGGAGTAAGTCTTATAGGACCCATTGTAGACGCCCCCAGACCACCTATCCGTGTATAAAGGATAGCCCCATTCCAGATCATTGGTCTTGGGTCTCTGTTCGACCCACAAACGATTTCCTTCAATGGTCTCGGGGTTCCTGTAATACATTCCATCATCCACATAGAGCAGAGGATCCCGTTCCTGTTCGTATTTTATACGAACAGGTATTTTAACAGGAACAGGAACCTCTTGTCGAATATACACAGGTTCCTGTTCTCGAATAATACGAATCGGAGAGGATCTCGTAATCAAAAAAAGAATACACAGAATGCCGATTGCGATTGCAAAGTGCGTTAAACGCAACATCCCTACTATTATCATTCATAATCTTCTTCATAATCTTCTGTTTCATCTTCGGATACATATTCGCCTACGCCCTGTTCATAATTATAACGACATGCGATTGGATGATTTGTATTAGTGGGCGAGTCATCCTCATCCCGTGGAGGATTCTTCAGGGACATTATTCCAATAGAACCCTTTGTGTTCATTAAAAATACAAAATCATTTGACTGTCCACTTGGCAAAGCAATATGAATACACATACAATACTTAGAAAATACTATAATTTTTAATTCGCACTTGTAGCCCAGTAACTGGCTCATACAATTTATAAATCTATTTTTTTCATTCTGGGATGCCGTGGTCCATCGCTGTAATAGCGGAAAATAGTTTACCATTTATTCTACCCGTAGAGGTTAAATCTACCATTTTTCCACAGGATATACCGCTTAAAACTCCGCATCCAGGTCAAATTCCTGCTCCTTGGCTGAAGAGCCTATATTGGCCTTTGCATACGTGGATACGCGCTTCTCAAAGAAGTTGTCCTTGCCCTGGAGACCAATCTGTTCCATAAAGTCAAAGGGATTCGTGGCGTCAGGATAGACCTTTCCGTAGTTCAGTTGAATGGACAAACGATTGGCAACAAACTCAATGTATTGGCTCATAAGCTTGGCATTCATTCCAATAAGGTCGCACGGCAACGACTTGGTAATGAACTCCTTCTCAATCTTGACGGCCTCCCGAATAATCTTGTGCACCTTGGCCTTCGGAACCTTCTCCACGATTTCCTCATAGAGAGCACAGGCAAAGTCCGTATGGAGTCCCTCATCACGCGCAATAAACTCATTGCTCAGCGTGAGTCCAGGCATTACGCCCCGCTGCTTGAGCCAGAAGATGGCGCAAAACGAGCCGCTAAAGAAGATGCCCTCTACCACAGCAAAGGCAATTAAGCGCGTAGCAAAGTTCTCCTCCCTCGACTCAATCCACTTTTTGGCCCAGTCGGCCTTCTTGGCAACGGCAGGAATGGTCTGAATGGCCTTGAAGGTCTCATCCTTGAGCTTCTTATCATCAATATAGGTGTCGATGAGAAGAGAATACGTTTCTCCATGGATCGCCTCAATGGCATTCTGAATAGCATAGAAGGCCCGAGCCTCTGCCAACTGCACCTCATTGGAGAACCTGGTAGACAGATTCTCCTGCACAATTCCATCGGATCCCGCAAAGAATCCCAATATATTCCGAATGAAGTATTGCTCGTCCTTCGTTAGCTTAACCCAGTCCTTCATGTCCTTGCTCAGATCGATTTCCTCGGGAATCCACATGACGCTCTGATGGTCCTTGTATTTGGCAAAGAGCTTGGGCTTCAGGACAGGAAAGAGCGTAAAACGATGGGGATTGGGCTTCAAAACAGGCTCCACGAAAAGTTCCGCATCAAGAGGACTTAAAGAAAGGGGAGGAACGGACGTAGACCCTGACCGACCCCGTTTATAAGGGCTAGAATGAGGACTTGCACCAGAAATTACAGTATTGGGAGCAGCGACTTCAGACATTTGCCGTACTGAGGGTTTCGAAATTTGCTTCATTGTTGTAATTTAATTAATAATTAAATTGCTATCAAATTTATACTACACTATCAGAGATGGGCGACCCACTTCTGCCTATTCAACAAGTCCCTGCCGATTTGATGCGTGTGTTTAGCGGCCCTGGTATAACAGAATACGGCTTTAATTCTTATTCACGCGACTTAGGACAGGCCATCATTCGTGAGATTCTAGAGAAGGGGAATAAGGATGATATGGCCGACTATTTGGGGAGCGGCGCCATATCATCCACTTTTAAATATGAACATAAAGGAATTCCTTATATTCTGCGAATAACTCCGTTAAGCTATGGTGGAAATAATGAATATACACTTCGTGAAATAGAGGCTTACACGCAACTAAATAAGACAGCAGGTCCCTATATTTCAAAACTTGTATATGCTATTACAGCTAAAAATATGAGACAGCCACTGAAAGGAGCTGTCTTTATCTTTCCGTATTTGGAAGGACAGACCTTTGATGCCTATCTGAAAACCAAAGAGTCTATTTCCCTTGCAAAAGCCATGAAGCTTCTAACGTATTTTTTGGAGGCCTGTGATTTCATGGATAAACGGGGCATTGTCCATCGTGATATAAAACCGGAAAATATCTATCTACCGACAAAACAAGAACCGTATCTATTTGATTTAGATGTGGCCTGTGATGTCAGAGACGCAGGATGCTCTACGCTCATGTTTGAAGGAACACGACGCTATGCACTACCAAAAGCAAAGAGTCGTCTACCGCAAGGGGTGCTTGGATTTGATGCCAGTAAACGCTATCGCTATAGTGTTTGGAGCGACAAATATTCGGTTATTGTCATGTTTGTGCGAGATGTATTTCCTCTTATTGAATCAAATGCAGATAAGGCAATTTTATTAGATGCATGTATTGATGAAGTCAAACATATTTTTAAGAAGAACAATGATATTAATAAGCCGACTCCTGAAGAAGAAGAAGCGTCTGTTGCTATATTGGAAAAATTAATCCTAAAGAGGGACCTTCTGACTTCTGCGTTAAAGCGGCACAGAAGCCGTTCCAAATCACGTAGCAAATCACGATCCAAATCCCATTCTGCCAAATCAGGAAGCAAAACTCGTAAATCAAGAACACGTTCTGCGCATTCACTATAAACTGTCTAAAGAGTAGTAATGGGATGTCCACGGCCATCATTGGATACTCTGCTGCATCTGTTTCGATGATTGCCTTTGGAACGCAATTTGTTCATACAATTCGCTGCGGTTCTATTGAGGGTATTAGTATAGGACGAACTGTGTTGGATACGATGAGTCTGGTTTTATGGGTCGCTTACGCAACTAGAGTGGAAGATATCCCACTTCTAATTGCGACAGGATGCGAACTCTTTCTAAGTCTGTGTGTATGTGCCATTATTCTCAAACATCATGCACAAAAAATAGGGATCTGTACACCAAAACACACCTCCACCAGTATTGTTATCATACAGTCCTCCAAGCCCTATGAGATTGTAAACATCAAGTTAACAAACCATAAAATGCAGCCACCTTCGGATGAAGTGAAAACGCTGCAGGTGTAAAGTCATGAATATAGAGGCCCTCTAAGGACCTGACCCTTGACAAGGCAACATACGCCTGTCCGTATTCAAAGGTGTTTGAGCCAATGTCAATTAATGCACTATCTAGAGTGGCTCCTTGGGCCTTGTGGATAGTACAGGCCCAGGCAAGACGCAAAGGGTATTGGGTGCGAAAGACTCCCGGATATCCGTCTATCTCCCACTTATGTAAGCCAATGGGGAGCCGCTGCCCCCCCAGAAACTCTACGAGAGGTGCACCCAATGTATCAAATCCTACAACAACCCCTCTGGAGCCATTCACAAGACCTGACCCCACATCCAGATTGGTAATAAGCATTACCTGAGCCTCTTGGGCCAATAGCAGCTTGTCCCGATACATGGCATCCCGATCTAAGGCGGCTACAGACCGTTTGAAGTCCTCCGTCTTAGTGTTCGTCTTCGCTGCCACCTTCAGATCTGCATAGGAAATCCCTGCATCAAATGTTTTGAGCGGTCCCTTCAAGGCCTTCAGATTGGCATCATTAATCATATTGACCTCCGCATTGCGCGGAAAGAGAAGGGTGGGACGAATCCGATGGCTCTTCCAATCCAGACCCATGCGCCCTTTCAAAAGAGCCACCGATTCAGGCGAGAGACGACCCGACCGAGCCTCTGTCAAGACCTTCTGGAAGACGGGGTCCTTTTGCCGAAGAATTGTGCTTAGCTCGATAACCGTTGGGACAATTGTAGACCAGCGCTCTGACTCAAAGGCAAAGGTCAGTTGCTTGACAGGAGGCAGTTGACAGAAATCGCCTACCAGAAGCAATTGGATGCCGCCAAAGGGCTTATCGAAGCAGCGCCGCATTCTCTTGCCAATATCATCCAGCTTCTCCAAGAGTTCCACCGTCATCATGGAAATCTCATCCACCACTAAAAGGTCGCAGACCTTCCAGTTCCGCTTGGCACGACCATTCCTCTGAATCTTCCAGATCAGATCCGAGACATCTTCCTTCCCTAAGCCAATACCTGACCAAGAGTGAAGAGTCGATGCCTCGGGTCCAAGGAGAAGAGCTGCACACCCTGTCAGTGCTGTAATGTGAATAATTGGCTTTCG
>Ga0114964_10003368_pt1 | contig 10842 bp, 12 predicted proteins | sample C_131016_MF_Meta_FD_92638 | JGI IMG/M metagenome (GOLD analysis project Ga0114964, IMG submission 92638) | Freshwater microbial communities from Lake Croche, Canada to study carbon cycling - C_131016_MF_MetaG | ecosystem: Environmental > Aquatic > Freshwater > Lake | place: Lake Croche, Canada... | reverse complement strand
CATTCAATATTATTAAGATCTCCTGCAAATGTTATTGTTCCACTAGGATTTCCACCTGTAATCATCAAATAAATCTTATTTCCCAATTGAGCACCAGGTGCTGTTGTTACATCTAATGTAAAATCATTAGCAATAGGCCCTTCAAAATTAATAATTGTAGTGCCTGCACCAGCAGTTGTACTAACTGTATCACCATCTCCAGGAACTGGAAATGTTACTGTAGAAGAAGAAGCTGATCCAGCAGCATATGCCACTCCTGTAAGATATTCTAATTGCTTAGAAATCTGCCATAAGAGGTTTTCTTCTGTACCCCATCCTATCTGTCTGCTTGGTATTGCCATGATTAATAAAATTAATGCGTAAAGGTATATGATTATTTAATAATTACAATGAGTCTAATTAATTCACTATAAGCAAATTAATTAAATCTATTATAACTAAGTTAGTTATACTTATTTAAGCGTTTGGATAACAAGATATACGAGAGCCAAAATGATCCTGAAATTGAGTAGAAGGTAATGTCTGCTATCCAATAGGAGCCACTTAGATCCATTATCAGCTTGAAAAGGAAATCGTATCCAAATGGTAGGAAGAACATCGCTAACATTAAAGATGCTTCTTTTAATCTTCTTAATTGTTTTACTGTCACTTTCCATATATTTTTGTTTGGTTATCTACCTTGTGAACGGTATTTGCTCACATTTTTCTCTTTAGGACCTTTGCTTTTCTTAGCTTTACCACCTTTTCTTTTACCAAATGTGGTTTTTCTTGAGTCACCAGTTGTTTTTGCCATTATTGTGGAGTTTGAGTGGTTGTTGTACTAGTAGTTAATTTATCAAGAATAGCTTTTAGTTGTTCAGAGTGTACAGGTTCAGGTTGTTTAGTGAATGGATATGCCATGATTATATAATTTAGTCTTGAAAAATAGTTGGAGCTGGAATAAAGTTTGGTAATAACATTTCAAAATCATATGACATCAATGCTGTTAAATTTCCTGAAGATTCATCTGTATAACCTTCTGCTACAAGAGCATACCAAAGTGAACCATCTGGTTGAGGATTATCATAATAGTAATATAAGGTAAATGCAAGAGAAGTTAATGGTACGTGAACACTATTTATCTCTATTAATCCTCCAATAGCTAATGGACTAGTAACAATATCACTACCTGATCCACTTATAAACATGCCTGTTAAACTTCCTGGAAAGATGGGTGCAGGATATGGTTGAACACTTATTGTACATAAATATTCACTAAAACCTGTAGCAGAATTATTAGAAATTGACTGTATACCTCTAATATGATAAGAGATAAGTTCTACACCATCAGTGTATGTAAACTTAGGACCACCGTTAGTTAATCCAGCAGGTGGATACCATTCAAATGGAATACCTGTAGGTGTAGAACCATCTACATTTAGATTATTAACATCTCTAACTAGTTGGTTTAATTGTCCCACCTTAGCAAGCTGATCATCAGTTTGTCTTTTTAGTTTAGGGTTAATAGGACGTGGAAATGGTTGTATGATCATTATTGTTATCTTTTAAAATATAAATCAGCTTCTGCTTGTCTTCTTCTTTGTAATCCTTTTATATGATGTCCAGAAGCCATATCCCACTTAAGAAACTCAAGTAGTATAGTTGGATCACTTGGATCTATATTTACCTTCTTACGTAGTGTAGAGCCTTTTAAAGAACCCTCACCTAGGTTATATGTAAAACTTACAAGAGCCCCAAACTGATTAGCTGTAAGGTCATCTCTAAGTAGTATATCCACTGCTTTGGTTTTAAGCTCCACTTCCCATTTAAGAAATGTAACTGCTTGAGCCTCAGTGATTGGTGTATCACCAACCTTCACACGCTTACCTCCCATATAAGTAGGTGGATAAACTATGGTGCCATATCCAATTGTATCTACTCCTGGAGGATCAATATCATCATGATAAGCTTTTGCAGAGAATCCTTCAAAGGATTTTATTAAGTCTATACACTCATCGTTTATTATAATCATGCTGCAGAGGTGTCATCAGTGAAGAAATTTGATACAGCTTTAGCTACAAATCCTGTAGCAAATATGATGGTTCCTACAATAGGATGTCCATTGAGTGATGTAAGACCACCTGCAAATACACAAGCAGATACTATTGCATCTGCTATCTTTCTAACACCTTTAGGTGTAGATTCCCAGTAATGTGACCATCCAAATTTCATATTTAACTTTTTACTATTATAAATATAGATGCTATTAAAAGAAATATCTGTGCAGTGGTTGATTTAATCTTTGTAAGTTTTAATGTTCTATCTTGTTTAGTGATATAGTTATTAAAATTACCTATTATCTTTTTATCATCAGCTATAATAGACTTATAAGCGTCTTCTTTCTTATTAGCTAGAGTTAATTCTGTCGCATATTTAGCAAACATTTGCGACAAAACAGCTGTATCTTTCTCTAAAAGAATCACCTTTTGCTCTAGATAGTCTTTCTTAACTAAGTCTTTTGTTATATCAATTGCCATTCCTTTGGTGATAATTACCAAAGAATCATTTGGTTTGATAATAACTGTATCTTTTTGTCCATAGCCCAACAATACTGTCAACAGACAGACTATTAACAAGAGAATCTTTGGTTGTATATTCTTCATATATGGTTTTGTATTTAATTTTTATAACATTGCGTAAGTTAATTAAACTATCTATTTGCTTTGTTTCTACAGCTTGAGCAATGTTAAGACTGTCTATAGTTTTAATAGAGAGAGCTATTAAGTCTGTTAAAGCTTTGTTTTCTTCCTGAAGAGACTTTGTTGCTTTATTTGGTGAAAAGAATAAAATCTTTATTACCAATATAAATATAATTGCAATAAATGCTATGTCTTTTAGTTTCATGGAGTTTTAGTTTGTGCTGGTTCGTTGGTTTTTATAGTGCTAACATTTGAATAAATCGTTGTACCATATTGAATTAAAGCTCCTATAGCCATTATTACAGCTATAGTCCACATTGTTTTCTTTTTAAACTCTTCATATTTAACTTGCTGCTTCTCTAGTTCAATGATTTTTGCTTTCATTATTTCAATCTCACCAATGAACCCCCCCACCTTTGTTAATGGATTCCCAATAATTGCATCCACCACTTGGGTTAACTTTGTGTTAATAGAGTCAATTTTCTCTTCCATCTCTGTAAGTCTAAGATCCATATTGGTTAATTCTTGTTTGAAGTTATTTGTTTCCATAATGGATTAAGAGGGATGTATATAACACAAAAATCCCCTATTAAGGAGATATGTGCTATTTAGTTTAGGTAATTATAGTAGTACACGCAAAGCTATGTAAAACAGTTGAAATTACCAAATCTTTTTTTTAATATGTATCATATGACTTCTCTTCTACAAACTGAGAACCATAAGCTATATTAATCTTTTTCTTAATATCAGCTCTTTTATCATTCAATATGTATACAAATCTGGCTAATTCAATGAATTCATTATTAAATAGTTTATCTTTTTCATGGATTCTAAGACTATTTTCTATGTTCCATAAGTCTTTATTTACATCAAGAAGACTTGTTACTAGTTCATCTTCCAGATCTATACCAAATTCAAGAACTTTTCCTAACAGATAACCTAGTTCTTTTGTAACATTCTTTAACTTATCCTCATCTGTTATTCTTTCACTTTTAATAGTTAAGATGGTGAACTTGTCTACTATCTCTCCTATACTCACTTCTATTTTCATAATGTTTTTTTGCAAATATACCTAATCTTTCTTAAATTTGTACAAAATAATCATATGCCTACTAGTTATAAATTCTTTAAAAATGAGGTGAAGGAATGGTTCAAGAACAATGTTCCTGCTAATACAAGAATACTAGATGTAGGTGCTGGAGAAGGTACATATGGTAAGTTGTTAGCACAGCTTAATTATGACATAGATGCTCTTGAGATATGGGCTCCTTATATTGATCAATATGAATTGTGGAATTATTATGGTGTTATTCATGATGGAGACATACGTACATTTGATTATTCTAATTATGACTTTATCATCCTGGGAGATGTATTAGAACATTTAACAGCTGAGGAAGGACAGAAGCTTATACAAGATGTGAAGAATGCTGGGAAGCAATGTTTGGTTGCTATTCCCTATATGATGGAACAAGGAACACATGAAGGTAATATATATGAAACTCATCTACAACCAGATTTGACAACAGAGGTGATGAGTGAACGCTATCCCACATTAGAACTTCTCTATGGGAATATGTGGTATGGATATTACATAGAAAGAAAGATGATTGATAAAGCTTTTGTACTATATGCTACAGATGCTTATTATGATATTGTAACAGCTTGTGTAAACTCTCTAGTTACATTTAGTAAACATCCAGTGTTTGTATACATGCTCAACTCTGATGCAAAGATAAATAAAGCCACTACTATTAGATGGGATTGTAATATCAAAGAGATAGAATATAACACTAAGGATCAATTTTATATTAATAGAACAGATGATAGGATTTACAACATCCTTATAGAGCGTCCAATGATTGTTAAAGACTGTCTTAAATATGCTAATACAGTAGCTTATGTAGATAGTGATAGTGTAGCTACACCACTAGTAGATAGAATATTTGACTTCTCTATTACTGACTATCCACTATTTGTAGATAGTATATATGATGTCATGATGTTAGATGGAAAGGCCAATCTTGAGCTTCCAGCTTGTGAGTTCTTTGATGTAGAAAGAGGTTCTTACAGACAAACAGGATATTTTATAGCTAATCAGGATTGTATACCATTTTTAGATGAATGGTATTGGATGTGCACTCATCCTAAAATTAAAGAAGATTTTAAACTCTATGCTCCCTTTCATGAAGAAACTATTGCAAATGTTCTCTTGTGGAAGAATGCACATACAGATTGTCTACCATATTTATACACTAATGCCAGTCTTGATATTCTTAATAAGATAGATGAATATGAATTTGATAAGGAGCATTGGCAGTGGTTTAAACTTCCTAAAAAAGAAAATCTATTATTCTATCATGGGGAAAAGAGACCAGATGTTATGTACAAGATGATTGATAAGCTTAAAGACAAAAAGCTAAATATAATGTTTTTAGCTCCACATCTATCCACAGGAGGAATGCCTGCTTTCCTTCAGAAAACTGTAGAGGTGCTACAGAATTACGTACATATAAGTGTAATAGAATACCAATGTCATAGTCTTGATTATGTTGTACAGCGTAACGCTCTTAAGGAATTAGTAGATGTATATACATTATATGAGAACAAAATGGAACTATTTGATCTCATCTATCATATTCAACCAGACATTATTCATATACATGAGCCAGCTGAAAGATTCGATAGAGAAATGATTCAAAGATTATACAGTAATAATAGAACTTATAGGATTGTAGAAACCTGTCATGATGTGAGCTTTGATCCTAATGAAAAGATATTTCATCCTGATGCATATGCTTTCTGTACACCATATCATCTAAAGACATTTGCTAACTTACCATCATATAAAGAGGTGATTGAGTTTCCTATAGAGAACAATGTTGTATCTGATATAGTTAAACATAAAGCAAAGGTTAAATTAGGAATCAGTTTAGTTAGGACTAATGTATTGAATGTAGGACTATGGACACAAGGTAAGAATCAGGGAGAAGGACTTGAGATAGCTCGTAACTATCCTGATATGGATTTTCATTTTGTAGGTAACCAAGCTGTTAATTTCAAATATTATTGGGAACCATTGATGAGAAACTTACCACCTAATGTAACTATATGGGGAGAAAGAGCTGATACACAACTATTTATGGAGGCTACTGATATATTTATGTTCAATAGCACATGGGAATGTAATCCTCTAGTTCTTAAAGAAGCAATTGGTTATGGCTTACCTATTGTAGCTAGAAACCTAGAGCAGTATGAAGATATGTTTACTGACTACATACAGCCTATAGATACAAACTTACATGATATAAAAGCTACATATAGTATCCCAAATCAATTAGATGATTATACAAATGCCTATAAAAACTTTTATAACACTATAATGAACATTCCTCTTCAGGAACAAAGAGTGGATATTACACAGCATTTTGTTATTCAACCTTTTCTAGAAATAAAAGGAGTGAGTAGTAGTCTGTTTAAAATTTGTTTTTATGAAGAAAATAGTAGTCTTTCTACTGAATTTAATATAAAAATAAACCATTGGGTTAAATTAAATAGAGAGTATTATACCAAATGGACAACAAAGGTTTGGCAAGATGATAAGCTTATATACAATTATATATTAGATTATACAGGTAAGACAGTGTTTATAAATTTTGATAGTGAGAGTCTTGGAGATACACTAGCTTGGATACCATATTGTTTAGAGTTTAAAAAGAAACATAATTGTATAGTGGTTGTGTCCACTTTTTGGAATAAAATACTGGACTATCCTGAGCTTGAATTTGTAGAACCAGGATCTACAGTGAATACATATGGACAATATGTTCTTGGTTGGAAATACAATAGTAATAAAGAACCAGTTTTACCAAACACTATTCCACTTCAACAAGCAGCTACCAACATCTTAGGTCTTGATTTTCAAGAGATTAGACCTAATATAAAGTTTGATCGTGGTAATAATAAATATGGTAGGTATGTTACAATAGCTACCAATTCTACCAGTGGATGTAAGTTCTGGACCAGAGAAGGTTGGCAGGAAGTGATTAACTATCTACATGATAAAGGATATCAAATTATCAATGTATCCAAAGAGAATAATCCATTTGATAATTGCATTAAGATAGATGATACAAGCATTGAGAACACCATGAGTGTAATCTATCACAGTGAATTTTTTATAGGACTTAGTTCAGGGCTTAGCTGGTTAGCTTGGGCTGTAGGAACAAAGGTGGTAATGATCTCTAATTTTACCAACAAGGACCATGAGTTTCAATCTAATTGTATTAGAATTACAGATGAAAGTTTATGTCATGGATGTTGGAACAATCCTAATTTCAAATTTGATAAAGGAGATTGGGATTGGTGTCCTATTAATAAAAATACCCCTAAACATTTTGAATGTCATAGGGGTATTAAAGCAAGTAGAGTGATTAATGAACTATTTAAACTCGTTAGCTAAATCAACAATAGCTTGAGAGATAACTCCCCATTTCATACCTTTTAAAAGCTCTTTTAAATCATTGTAATCAGCATCTTCAAGAGAAAGTTCTGCTGTTATAGCTAAAGAGTTTTCAAGATCAGCTTCTTTTATTGAGAATGTTTCTTTATGAGCATCTAATTTCTCAAGAAGTCTTAACCTTTTAATCATTTCATCTACATTAAAACCACCCTCTTTTGGGTTGTTTATTGTTGATTTAAGTAGATCATATGTAGTTAAGATTGTATCTCTACCACCAATGTTTTCTTTAATCACCTTTAATTTAACTGTTTTCATAATGTTTTGATTTTCCTACAAAGCTATTTTAAATAATTTAATTTACCAAATTATTTTAAATAGTAGTAGTAGTAGTGGTGGTTAATGGTTCTTCAATAGGAGCATCTTTTCTTAAATCTGCTAGAATTGAATTTAAAGGCACTTCTGTGGTTGTGGTTGTTGTACTTGGTACTGGTGGCACATAATCTCCTATGATGGTAAGATTTAATTGTGCTGCTACCCAATCCCAAGCATAATTATCTGTCTGCCATTGTGTATAAGCATCTCCTGTCATTGTTAAATTTCCTTGTGCTAATGTGGTGGAAATATTACCATCTGCTGTTTCTGCTAATAAGCCATACCAAAAAATGGCAGATATATTTAATGTTACATTAATCGCATAAGTATTTAATACTTTAGCTTCGTCAATTTGACCATTGTTCCAAATTGATACTGTTTCGATTGTTTTCATTTTATTTATTTATTTTTGATTTTAACTCTTTTATTTGTACCTGTTGTTCTTGAATAGCTTTAGTTAACACTGCTACTATCTTTGCATAATCTAATGATAGTTTTCCATCATAATTAGTTCCAATCACTTCAGGTATTAACTCTTGTACTTCTTGAGCTATGAATCCTAGTTCTTTTTGTGTACCTAATTTATTTTCAGGAATCCAATTATAAGTTACAGGTCTTAAAGCCATTACCACATCAAGTCCATAAGTTGCGTTTTCTACATTCTTTTTAAGACTAGAATCTGATGTACTCACTGTTAATTCACCTGCTGCTGTAGCATTTACATTTCTTACACCACTTCCTGATAAAGAATTATTTTGTATTTGTCCTGTAGAGAATATATCTCCACAACTTACACTACTAGAGAATGTAGCTGCTCCTGTGGATGCTATGGTTAAGGCATTATTTCCCAATTGTAATGTTGTGTAAGCTGTCAAAGCAGAATTAACGGCAGCTATTGTTGCATAACCATTTAAATTACCTAATTGTACAATATCAGTTCCACCTGCTCCACTAAATATTGCAGAACCCCAATTTGTACCATCGGAAGCAACTTGTAATTTTCTTTGAGGACTTGTTGTTCCTATACCTACATTGCCTCCTGTTGTTAAAGTCATTCTATTTACCCAACCATTAGTTGCATTATATGTCCAAGTGTCTAATCCTCCACTTGTATTAAGTTGCATATTTGCAGAATATAAAGTTCCACTTGCCGTTGTTAATTGTATTGTACTTAAAACTGAATTTGATGGAGCTTGTGTTGCACTAAAATTTGTTGCGCCTACACTACTAGAGAATGTAGCTGCTTGTAATACATTAATATTACCATTAGTAAATGTCATAACGGGAACATCAGAACCATTATTGTTTTGAACTATTCTATAATCATATCCACTTCCATTATGATGTGCTTGAAATCTTAATCTCCAAACAGATTCATTTTGTATTTCAAATTGGTCATTATATGTATATGGAACATATGCATTTGCAAGTAATGCTGTTTTAGCTTGAATACTACTAGAGAATGTAGCTGCTCCTCCATTAGCTATTTTAAACCTATAAACACCTGCGGTATTATCATAAATATAAAAACCACCACTATAAGCATCTGCCCCTAATTGAAACCCATTTTGAGAATTTAAGTTAATTACACCACCACTATTAACATTAACATTTGTCCCAACAGTTACACTACTAGAGAATGTAGCTGCTCCTGTTGTTGCAATTTTTAATTTAATACCACCACCTGCTCTCCAAAAATTAAGGGCATCGTCATTTGCTGCGGTGTACATTTCCCAAACATTTGTACCACCCATTTTTAAGAATAACCCTGCTTCATTTGCTCCTGCGTTTGTAGCATCTAAATTTAAATACCCATTTGTACTACTTGTAAACCTTCCTGTACCATTAACATCTAGTTTATAGCCTGCATCTGTTGTTGTATTTACTAAAATTGAACCACCGCTAGTGATACGCATTTTTTCTCCCATTGTAGAATTAAGGGTACTAAAAAACATATATCCATATGACGATGTTCCACCATTTTCTTGACCAACTCCCATTTCACCCATAGGTAAATCTTCAGACGTACTTCTATCTTGAGAAAATACTATTTTTGCTCCTGTGTTTTGATTTGCAAATCCAAATGGATTATTTAATCTTAAAGCTGTTTGCATTCCTGTTGTTGAAGGAGTCCAAACTGTTAATTTAGCATTAGGACTTGTTGTTCCTATACCTAAGTTACCTCCACTTGTTAAAGTCATTGCTTGGGTAAAGGTTATAGCGTTACCTGCCGTTCCACTACCTGCCGTTGACCAATAATGAGCACCACTCGCTTGATAATATCTTGAAGCATATTCTGTTGTAGTATAAATCCAATCAGTACCATTATAATAACCATTTACACCAAATTGTATTTGATTTATTCCATCTGTTCTACTTGCTATAAAACCTCCATTATTACCAATTTGCTCTGCTCTAAAAATACTTCCCCACGCACTCGGTGTAACTCCTAATCCTAAATTGCCTGAAGATGTTATTGTTAAAAGTTCTCCATCAGTTAAAACTCCTTTTACAGTATTTAGTAATGAGAATCTTGTATTTAAATTAGTTCCACCACCGCCACTTGCTCCTAGTAAAGCCCATTTCCAATTCCAAGCATCATAAGTATCGTGATTCCCTGCAACACCTGCACTAAAAGATTGATACCCTAAAATAGTACCTGCTGAACCACTTGCAGTAGTCCTTATGTTTGTACTTCCATTTACATCTAATTTATATAATGGAGATGCAGTACCAATACCTACATTAGTCCCATCATCATAAACTAAACTATTTCCTATTGTACTTGCACCTGTAAATTTAGGTAGGTAGTTAGTAGTACCACTTCCTGTAATTGCACCACTTGGTATATCACTAGTTAAAGCCAAAGTACCTGTTGCAGATGGAAGGGTATAAGTATAAGTTCCATTTGTTATTGTAGAACCTAGTTTTAATTGCCCTGTAATATTTGATGTACCATTTACATACAATTTAAATCCTAAATCGGTAGAATTTCCACCTATGCTTACATTCTTGGTAGAACCAAAAACACGCATTGCCTCTACCCCATTAATACCAAATAAGATATTACTTGTTCCTTGTGCTGAAATAGCAAAATCACCTGCAACTGAATTGGTTACAAAATTATTTGAAGAGGTAGCTAAACCAAACTTAGCTTGGTAGGTAGCACCTGTTAATGCATCAGCTAAAGAAACTGAAGGAGCAGGTCCAGCTATTAATAATTGGTTATCAGCAGTGGCAGAATAAATATTAAATGCCCTAACCACTGTTGCACTTCCAACTGTTACACCACTACCATTATCAAATAATAAACTATTACCTATTGTTGTT
>Ga0114964_10003367_pt1 | contig 10842 bp, 9 predicted proteins | sample C_131016_MF_Meta_FD_92638 | JGI IMG/M metagenome (GOLD analysis project Ga0114964, IMG submission 92638) | Freshwater microbial communities from Lake Croche, Canada to study carbon cycling - C_131016_MF_MetaG | ecosystem: Environmental > Aquatic > Freshwater > Lake | place: Lake Croche, Canada... | reverse complement strand
TGCTATTTGGTCCCGTCGTTGTCGAGGTGGTAGACGAGGTGCTGGTGCCGCCCCAGGGGATGGACTTTCCAAGTGCCGCACTCCAGGCGACACTAGGCGACGTGCTGGCGCGGGATTTTTCAGATTCGAGTTGGGCCAGCTCCAGCTCAATGCGCTTGCTTTGCACCTGGGCCTGGTTTTGCTCGGTGCTGGCGGTCCATTCGGCTTCGTTGCCGGCCACTGCGGGCAAGACCAGCGGCAGGCGCACGCCCACCGGTTGGGCATCGGTGGTGCCGACTTGTTGGTTGAGCAGGCTCTTCTTGATCGTCAGGTCGTTCTCGGCCGCGATTTCCTGGGCTGTCACCAGGTCAAAGCGCGCCTGGGCTTCGCGGGTGTCGGTGATGGTGGCAGTGCCCACTTCAAAATTGCGCTTGGCAGATGCCAGTTGCTCCGCCACGGCTGCCTTTTGGGCGCGCACAAAGGCCAGGCTGTCACTGGCTGCCAGCACGTCAAAGTAGGCGGCGCTCACGCGCACCATCAGGTCTTGCCCGGTGGCGCGCAAGCCGGCTTCGGCAATGGCCACACCGCGCTGGGCCTGCGTTATCACGACCTCGTTGAAGCGGTTGTACAGGGGCTGCGACAGTTGCACGCCCAAAGTGCCGTCGGTTTGCGCCTTGTCACTGGTGGAGTCGGTGGTCGAGTACGGAAGGCCCGCCTGGCTGGTGCTGTCGGTCTTGGCGCCACCTTGTTCCCAGCCGCGCTTGAGCCCCGCCTGAAAGTTGACGCTAGGTGCGTACAAGGCCTGCGCCTGGTCCACTTTGGCCGATGTGGCGGTCAATTGCGCTTGCGCGGCCTGGTAGGCCGAGTCGTAGCCTTGGGCTGCGCGGTACAGCGCCATCAGGCTTTGCGCCTGGGCGGTGGAGGACAGGCCCATGGCCAACACCAGGGGCAGCAGGGTCAGGGGCTTGGAAAAAGTGAAACGGGGCATGGTGAAGTCTCGGACGGTAAATGGGCTTGCTGCGCGTTGGAAAGGATGCGGGACAGGGTGTGGTTTGGTAGCTGGGTGGGGCAGCTTAGTAGCGCGCCACGGTCGGGTCGAGCTGCACCGACCAGGCGTCAATGCCGCCGGCAATATTGGCCACTTCGGCAAAGCCGTTGCTCACCAAAAAGCGCGCCACCTGCATGCTGCGCGCACCGTGGTGGCACAGGCAGGCAATCGGTTGGTCGGGGTCAAGTTCGGCTAGGCGCACTGGCACCACGGCCATGGGAATCGTCACCAGTTGGTAGCCGTGCTTGACGGCGTCTTTGCCCACGCTGGCCCATTGCAGCTCGTGCGGCTCGCGCACGTCGAGCAGCACCGTGCGCTCTAGCGGATGCGACTTGGCCATGTCGGCCAGCCAGCGGGCAAAGTCAGAGGGGGCGATTTGGTCGATCATGCGCGCAGTGCTGGCAAGGTTGCGGTTTAGAAGTGGAAGTGCGAATGCTCGGCAAAGCCGTGCAGGCGCGGGGCGTTGGCGTCCCAGAGCTTGGTGCTGCTGAGTTCGGCCGGGCCCACGCGGGTGACCAACGTGGCGCACATGATGGGCTCGTCGCCCACCACGGCGATCAGGCGCCCGCCCACGGCCAGCAGGTCCAGCAGGTGCTGGGGCACGTCGGCCACCGAGCCGCTGAGCATGATGGCGTCAAACGGGCCTTCTGAGCGCAGGGCTGCAGCACCGTCGGCCACACGCACTTCTGCGTTGTGGACACCGGCGCGCTGCAGGTTGGCGCGGGCCAGGGCCGCCAGTTCGGGCTCAATTTCAAGGGACAGCACGCTCACGCCCCGGCGCGCCAGCAGCGCCGCCATGTAGCCCGAGCCGGCACCGATCTCCAGAACGCGCTCGTTGGGCTGCACTTGCAAGTCTTGCAGCAGGCGGGCTTCCATGCGCGGGGCCAGCATGCATTCGCCGTGGCCCAAGGGGATTTCCAGGTCGGCAAAGGCCAGCGCGCGGTGCGCGGGGGGCACAAAGTCTTCGCGCGGCACTTCGGCCAGCAGGGCCAGGATGTCGGTGTCGAGCACGTTCCAGGGCCGGATTTGCTGCTCGATCATGTTGAATCGGGCCTGGGCGATGTTGCTGAGGTTCATACGGCGGCTTGCTTTGGTAAATGAAGGAAATTTGTTAATTTTACTGGGGCGCTGTGGCGTTGGCGGCAGGGGCGTCGCCCAGGCCCAAAACTCTGCGGCCCCATTGCGCCAGATCATCCATGTAGCAATACACCACCGGCACCACCACCAGGGTTAGCAGCGAGGAAGTAATCACTCCGCCAATCACCGCCTGGCCCATGGGCGCGCGCATCTCAGACCCTTCAGTCAGGGCAAAAGCCAGCGGCACCATGCCAAACACCATGGCCAGCGTGGTCATCAATATGGGGCGCAGCCGCACCTTGGCCGCCAGCAGCAGGGCGGCGTGGCGGTCCAGGCCGGGCACCATGCTGCCGTCGGCGCCCATGTGGGGTTCGCGGGCGCGAATGGCAAAGTCCACCAGCAAAATCGCGTTTTTGGTGACCAGGCCCATGAGCATGATCACGCCAATCACCGAGAACATCGACAGCGTGGAATTGAACATCAGCAGCGCCAGCACCACGCCAATGAGCGTGAGTGGCAGCGCCGTCATCAGCGCCAGGGGCTGCAAAAAGCTCTTGAACTGGCTGGCCAAAATCATGTAAATGAACACAATGGCCAGCGCCAGCGCCGAGATGGCGTAGCCAAAGGCCTCGGCCATGTCTTTGGTAGAACCACTGAACTTGTAGCTATAGCCCTGGGGCATGGCGATCTGGTCCATCACCTTTTTGATGTCGGCGGACACTTCGCCAGCCGAGCGGCCCGAGACGTTGGCGCTGATGGCCACCTCGCGCGTCAGGTCGCGCCGGTTGATCTGGTTCGAGCCCGTGGTTTCCACCACTTGCGCCACCTGGTTCAGGCGCACGATGCGGGTGCTTCCGTCGGCGGCATTGCTCAGGGCAAAGGGCAGGCGCTCCAGGTCTTGCGGGGTGTTGCGGGCCTCGGGGTTCAGGCGCACGTTGACGTCATAGGTTTGGTCGTCCGCAGCGCGCCAGTTGCCCACGGTTTGGCCCGCCACCAGGGTGCGCAGGCTGCTGCCGATTTGCGCCACGCTCAGGCCCAGGTCAGACGCCACGTCGCGGCGCACTTCCACGTTGAGCGTGGGCTTGTTGGGTTTGAAGCTCGAATCCAGGTCCACCAGGCCGGGCACGCTGCGCAGTTTGTCCAGCGCGGTCTGGGTGATGCGCTCCAGCGTGGGCGTGTCGGCGCCCTGGATGGAGAACAGAATTTGCTTGGAGCCGCCCACCGAGTCCATCAAGCCGATGTGGGTAACGGTGATGCCTGGAATCTGCTGCAGCCGTGCGCGCAGCTTGATGGTCATTTGGTCAATGCTGAGCTTGCGGTCTTTGCGGTCCACCAGGCGGATGTAGATGCTGGCGTAGATTTTCCCCTGCGCATTGCCGGTGTTGATGGTGGTCAGCGTGTAGCGCACCTCAGGAAAGGCGCGCACGATGGCTTCCACCTGGCGCGCCTTGGCCTCGGTTACTTCCAGCGAGGTGCCTGTGGGGGTGTTGAAGTTGAGCGTGGTTTCCGAAAAGTCCGACTTGGGCACAAACTCGGTGCCCAAGAGCGGCACCATGGCCACACTCAGCGCAAACACGGCCACCGCCAGCAGCACCGTCTTGATCTTATGCACCAACGCCCAGGCCAAGATGCCCTGGTAGCCATGGGCTAGTGACTCGGTAGCCCGCTCAAACCAGCCGGTAATGCGGCCCAGGGTGCGGTCGTATAGCGTCACGGGCGGGCCGCGCAAACTGTGGTGCTCCACCGCCGGGTCGTGCCAGATGCTTGACAGCATGGGGTCCAGCGTAAAGCTCACAAACATCGAAATCAGCACCGCCACCACAATGGTCAGGCCAAACTCGTGGAAAAACTTGCCGATGATGCCGCCCATAAAACCAATGGGTAAAAACACCGCCACGATGGACAGGGTGGTGGCCAGCACCGCCAGCCCAATCTCTTGCGTGCCGTCCAGTGCGGCCTGGAACGGCGTTTTGCCCATTTGCACGTGGCGCACGATGTTTTCGCGCACCACGATGGCGTCGTCAATCAGCAAACCCACGCACAGGCTCAGCGCCATCATGGTGATCATGTTGAGCGTAAAACCCAGCATGTTCATGAACAAAAAGGTGCCGATGATGGCAATGGGCAGCGTAAGGCCCGTAATCACGGTAGAGCGCCAGGAGTTCAGGAACAAGAAAACAATCAGCACGGTTAACACCGAGCCTTCGACCAGGGTGCGCGTCACGTTGTTGACCGACACACGTATGGAGCGCGAACCGTCGGTAATCGGCGTGAGTTGGATGCCGGGGGGGAGCTGCTTTTGCAGCTCGGTAAGCGTTTTTTGCAGCCCGTCAACCACGGCAATGGTGTTTTCGTCCTGCGATTTTTGCACCGTGAGCATGAGCGTGCGCTCGCCGTTGTAGAGCGCCAGGCTGTCAATCTCTTGCGCGCCGTCGCGCACTTGCGCCAACTGGTTGACGCGCACCGGTGCGCCGTTTTTGCGCGCCACGATGATCTGGCCAAAGTCCTCTGGGCGCTTGATGCGCGCGGCAATCTGAATAGTGCGCTCTTGCTGCAGCGAGCGGATGCTGCCCACGGGCAAGTCCTGGTTTTCGTTGCGCACCGCATTCACCACCTGGTCTGGGGTGATGCCAAAGGCTTCCAGCGCCTGCGGGTCGAGGTAGATGTTGATCTCGCGCTTGGTGCCGCCCACCACGGTGGCCGAGCCCACACCGCGCACGTTTTCCAGGCGCTTTTTAAATACCTGGTCGGCCCAGTTGGTGAGTTCGACTGCGCTCAAGCGGGGCGCGCCCGCGCTGGTGTCCGGCAGCACCGCCACCGACCAGATGGCCTTGGCCGACGGGTCAAAGCGCAGCACGCGCGGCTCTTTCACTTCCGCGCGCAGCAGGGGTTTGACGGCGGCCACTTTTTCGCGCACGTCGTCGGCGGCCTTGCGGCCGTCAATGTGCAGGCCAAACTCAATAATCACCACCGACTGGCCTTCGTAGCTGCGCGAGGTCAGGGCGTTGATGCCGGCAATGGAGTTGACGCTTTCTTCGATCTTTTTGGAGACTTCGGTCTCCACAATCTCGGGCGAAGCGCCAGGGTAGTCGGCAATCACCACCACCACCGGAAAGTCAATGTTGGGAAACTGGTCCACCTGCAGGCGCTGCAGTGAAAACATGCCCAGCACCAGCAGTGCCAGCATCATCATGGTGGCAAAAACCGGGTTGTTCAGGCTGACGCGGGTAAACCACATAACTTACTTTGCGCCCGCAGCCAGACTGACCATGGTGTCGGCCAGCATCGGCCCCACGCCGCCAATCAAGACCTGCGCACCAGCGGCCAGACCGCTCACCTCCACCATGGTTTGCTGGTTGAGCTCGCCGCGCGCGCCCATGACAACGGGCACATGGCGCACGCGGTCGCCTTCAAGCATTTGCACATAGGGTGCCGGTTTGTCGGTGCGCACTGCGCTCAAAGGCAGGGCCAGCGCGCTGACGCTGCCCGTGGCCAGCAGGCCTTGGGCGTACAGGCCCTGGCGCAGCGCCTCGTTGCCGGTAATGGCCAGGTAGACCATCAGGGCGCGGCTGCCCGGTGTGGCGCTGGGGTTGATGCGCACCACCCGCGCGGTCACGGCTTGGGCTGCGCCTTCAAAGCTGAGTTGCGCGCTTTGGCCCACGCGCACCTGCATGGCTTCGGCCACAGCCACGGTGGCTTCAAGCTCCAGGCTGCGCACGTCCACAATTTCCACCACGCGGCCGTCTACGGCCACGCGTTCGCCGTTTTGCGCCAGGCGCTGTGCCACTTGGCCAGCAATGGGGGCGCGCAGCACCGTGTCTTCCACGGCTTTTTGCAGCACTTCGGCGCCCGACTGGGCGGCAGAAAAACTGGCCTGGGCGGCGGCCAAGTTAGAGGCCGATGCGTCCAACCCGGTTTTGGAGATAAAGCCCTGGTCTACCAGCGCGCGGTTGTTGTCAAAGCTGCGCTGGGCAATCTCGACCTGGGCCTTGGCGGCCTGGGCTTGCTGCTGCGCTTGGCGCAAGCGGGCGGTGTATTCGGTGCTGTCCACGCGGGCCACAATCTGTCCGGCCTGCACAAAGTCGCCTTCGCGCACCTGCAGGTCCTGGATTTCGCCTGCCACGCGCGCTTTGACAAAGGCCGCGTTCACCGCCTTGGTCTGGCCCGAGATGGGCAGCCCTTGCGACAGCAGCAGCGTTTGCACCGTCACCATGTCGGTGGTCGCCAGTTGCACGCTGGGGCGGTTTTTCTGGGCTTCTTGCTGGGCGTCTATCAGCTGCTTTTGCTGCTTGCGGGTTTGCCAGGTGTGAAAGCCACCCGCACCCAGCGCCACCACGGCGGCGGCAATCACAATCCATTTGACTCGGAGTTTCATCGTAAGTGAGCAGTTAGGGTGCCGAAGCGGAGGTGGAGGGCTGCACGCCAATGCCGTGCAGTAAAACGTCGATTTGGGTGTCTAAAAAGGCCTGCCCGTCCAGGGCCAGGGTGCCCGACAGGCCAGGCGCGCTGTTCCAGAGCATCAAAAACAAAATGGGCGCGAGCAGGGTGTAGACGCTGTGCTGCGCGGGCAGCGCACGCATTTCGCCGCGTTGCACGCCGCGCGCCAGTACCCGGCCAATGATCTGGCAGGCCGGGTCAATCACCTCGGTGCGGTAAAACTCGGCCAGTTCCGGAAACTGCCGGCCCTCGCTCACCATCAGCTTGCAGATGCCCGCGCTGTGGGTGGCGCCCACGCGGTGCCACCAGGCAGTCATAAAGGTGCGTAAAAGCGACTCGGTATTGCCGGTAAAACTGTCCAGCGCCACATGGAACTCCGAGAACTGGCCCACGATGTTTTCGCGCACCACGGCCTTGAACAGCTCTTCCTTGGTGGCAAAGTACAAAAACAAGGTGCCTTTGGACACCCCGGCGCGTTTGGCCACGTCTTCGACCTTGGTGGCGGCAAAGCCTTGCTCCACAAACAGCGCCAGCGCGGCGTCGAGCAGTTCGCGCGGTCGGGCGGTCGGGCGCCGCTCGCGCTTGGGCGTGGTCGGGCAAGCGAGGTCGAAAAGGCGGGCGGGGAGCGAGGGGAGATTCATTTTTACTGACTGGCTGGTTAGTAGTGTAGCCCGCCGCCTTGTGCGGCGTCAATCCGGGCTGCACCTGCTGCTAGGTAAAGTCCGTGCCGCAGAACTCCGCTTCACGCCAGAGAAACACAAGCGGCTTATGCTCAGGCACTTTTTTAAGCCCCCATCCGAAAGGCCCCATCCATGCAACATTCCACCCAGACCATTGCTCTTGGCGCCGGCTGCTTTTGGTGCAGCGAATCGGTCTACCTGCAGGTGCGCGGCGTGCTGGCCGTGGAATCCGGCTACAGCAACGGCCATTTGCCCAACCCCACCTACGACGATGTGTGCACCGGAACCAGCGGCCACAACGAGGTGGTCAAGCTTGAATTTGACACCTCGGTCATCAGCGTGCGCGAGGTGCTGGAGATCTTCTTTGTGATCCACGATCCCACCACCCTGAACCGCCAGGGCCACGACGTAGGCACGCAGTACCGCAGCGGCATTTACTGCACCACCCCCGAGCAACTGCAAATTGCCAAGGACTTGGTGGCTGAAGTCAACGCCAGCGGCATCTACGCCAACCCCGTGGTCACCGAGGTGCAGATGCTGGCCCACTACGCCCGCGCCGAGGACTACCACCAGAACTTCTTTGCCCGCAACCCCACCCAGGGCTACTGCGTGGCGGTGGCCGCGCCCAAGGTGGCCAAGTTTCGCAAGACCTTTGCCCGTCTGGCAAAAGCCTGATCGCAGGCTGCTGCCCTCATGATTCAAAGCACCGGGCTGCAGTTCGCCTATCAAACGGGCGCCACCTTGGCGTTTCCGGACGTGAATGTGCCCCAAGGCGGCGTGCTGTTGTTGGGCGGCCCGTCGGGTAGCGGCAAATCCACCTGGCTGGCGCTGGTCGCTGGGCTGATCCCGGCAAGTGCTGGCAGCCTGCAGGTCGCCGGGCAAATGCTGGGCGGCATGGGAGCCCTGAAGTCGGATGCCTGGCGAGCCGCAAACATCGGCTTCTTGCCCCAAAAACTGCATTTGAGCGCCGCGCTCACAGTGCAACAAAATTTAGCGCTGGCGTTTTGGGCTGCTGGGGTGGCGCAAGACAATGCGGCAATTGATGCCGCGCTTAATGCCCTGGGTGTGGCCGATCTGGCGCAGCGCCTGCCAGCCCAGCTCTCGGGCGGTCAGGCGCAGCGGGTGGCACTGGCGCGCGCCGTGCTCATGCGCCCGCGCGTGCTGCTGGCCGACGAGCCCACCGCCAGCCTGGACGACCACAACGCCGCAGACGCCGTGCAATTGCTCTGGACCACGGCCCAAAGCCTGGGCGCCACCCTGGTGATTGCCACCCACGACGCGCGCGTGGGCCAGAGCTTGCAGGGCCTGTCGTCGGCCGTTCAGCGCCTGGACCTTGGCCGCATTCCGACCGGTGGGGTGGCGCCATGAAGACGCTGTCATTGTCCTGGCGCTACTTGTGGGCCCGCCCCCTGGCGGCTTTGCTCAATGTGCTGCTGCTGGGCTTGGGCCTGGCGTCCATCACGTTTTTGCTGCTGGTGGCGCACCAGGTGGAGCGCGCGTTTGACCGCGACCTGGCAGGCATTGACCTTGTGGTGGGTGCCAAGGGCAGCCCTATGCAGCTCATTTTGTCGGGCGTCCTGCACCTGGACGTACCGCCCGGAAACGTGCCCTTGGCAGCAGTTAATGCCCTGCAAAAACATCCGCTGGTGGCCGAGGTAATTCCGGTCAGCCTGGGCGACAACTTTCAGGCCTACCGCATCGTGGGCACGTCGCTGGCCTACCCAGCCCATTACGGCGCTGCCTTGGCCCAGGGCCGTTTGTGGAGCGCGCCCATGGAAGCGGTGCTGGGCGCCACCGTGGCCCGCAAGCTGGGTCTGCGTCTGGGTGACACCTTTGTCGGCTCGCACGGTTTGGGCGCGGGCGGCCACGCGCATGGCGACAGCGCTTACACGGTGGTAGGCGTGCTGGCCGCCAACGCCAGCGTGCTCGACCGCCTGATACTTACCGACACCGCCTCGGTCTGGAAAGTGCACGAAGACCACGCGTCCGACGACGAAGACCACAAGGACCACACGGCAGTCGAAGAACAGCGCGAAGTGACCCTGGCCTTGGTGCGCTACAAAAGTCCTCTGGCCGCCATGAGTTTCCCGCGCTGGGTCAACACCAGCACCGAAATGCAGGCCGCCGCCCCCGCCCTGGAGGTCACACGTTTGCTGCACATGCTGGGCCTGGGCACCGACGTGCTGCGCGCCTTTGCTGGCATGCTTTTGCTCACCGCGGGCTTGAGCGTTTTTATTGCCCTGTGGAACGCGGTGCGTGAGCGCCGGGGCGACCTGGCCTTGCTGCGCATGCTGGGCGCGCCACCGGCTCGCATTGCCGCGCTGCTGCTGACCGAGGCGCTGTGGCTGGGCCTGATGGCGGCGCTGCTCGGGCTGGCGCTGGGGCAGGGCTTTGTGCTGGCCTTAGGCTGGTTGCTGGGGCTGGGCCAGTCGCTGCTGCTGGGCGGCGCGCTGTGGCCGGCCGAGTTGCTGTGGGTGCCCGCGCTGGCGCTGGGCGTGTCACTGGGCGCGGCCTTATTGCCCGCGCTTGGAGCTTACCGTTCAGACGTACTTCAATTACTTCAATCAAGGTGAAACCATGAAAAAATTCACGCCTTTTCTCTGTACTTTGGCCCTGGTTCTGGCGGTGCCCGCGCTGGCCGTGGCGCAACTGAGTTCGCCTTTGGGCGAAGGCGCGGTGGTCGCGCCCCAGGGCAGCGGTGCGGGCTTTCACAGCCCCAACAGCCCGTTTGCACCGCTGGCCGAGCGCAGCGACGTGTTGCCTTGGTCGCTCCTGACGGCGGTCAAGACCAAGACCGAAAAAAACCGCATCCTGCCGGTGTTTGGTGCCAATCTGCAGGCGCTGAACCAGAAGAGCCAGCGCGTGCAGGGTTTCATGATGCCGCTGGACCCGGGCGAAAAGCAAAAACACTTTCTGATCAGCTCGGTGCCTTTGACTTGTGCGTTTTGCCTGCCGGGCGGGCCCGAGAGCATGGTGGAGGTGCGCACCAAAACTCCGGTGCGCTATTCGCTGGAGCCGGTCGTGGTCGAGGGCAAATTCGCCGTGTTGGCCGATGACCCCTACGGCATGTACTACCGCATGTCGGACGCGGTGGCCGTTAAATAAGGCGCACCTGCCCGCAACCCGCCTGTTTCAAGGCGCCAGGCGTTCGCGCACCCATTGCTGGTTTGCGTCTTGGCGGTAGCGCAAGCGGTCGTGCAAACGGCTTTTGCGCCCTTGCCAAAACTGCCAGTTGTCGGGCTTGAGCCGGTAGCCGCCCCAATGCGGCGGGCGCGGCGGGTTCAGCATGAATTGCGCCGCGTACTTGGCCGCATTGGCCACCAGCACGCCCCGCCCGCTGATCACCTCGCTTTGCGGCGAAGCCCAGGCGCCTATGCGCGAATCCAGCGGGCGGCTGTGGAAATAGGCGTCGGCCTCGGCGTCGCTCACTTTTTCGACAATACCTTCAATGCGCACCACGCGCTCGAGCTCCACCCAGTGAAACTGCAGCGCCGCAAACGGGTTGGCGGCGAGTTCCTGGCCCTTGCGGCTGGCGAAATTGGTGTACCAAACAATGCCTTGGGCGTCATAGCCCTTGATCAGCACCACCCGGGTCGAAGGCCGCAGGTCGCAGCCCACGGT
>Ga0114964_10003365_pt1 | contig 10843 bp, 9 predicted proteins | sample C_131016_MF_Meta_FD_92638 | JGI IMG/M metagenome (GOLD analysis project Ga0114964, IMG submission 92638) | Freshwater microbial communities from Lake Croche, Canada to study carbon cycling - C_131016_MF_MetaG | ecosystem: Environmental > Aquatic > Freshwater > Lake | place: Lake Croche, Canada... | reverse complement strand
TCCAAACCATTCCTTGCCCTGCGCTTCGGTGACCAGCTCCCTGTAATTTGAAAAGAGCTTCTTCGGGGAGTTTCCCATCTCCAGAGCTACTTTTTCAGCAGATTTTTCAGTGGCTATGCGGTAACTGGCGAAACTATGCCGAAAGCCATTCCGCTTGGCGGTAACGCCTGCTTTTTCGCAAATTGCCGCAAACTTTCGAGTGAAGTTATCCAGATTTGCCAGCTCGGGGGTAACGCGCCCCGTCTTTTTAGCCCGTTTTGCAATCCATGCATCAAGACAGGGGAGAATAGGCACTAGTCTCCTTGAGGCGGTTTTGGCTTTCCCTGCCTTCATCTCGATGTGCTCCTGATCAAACTTGATATCGGTCCAGTCCAAGCGGAAAAGCTCGGCGCTCCTCAAGCCGGCAAAGGCTGCAATCGCAATCGAGGGAATCATCTCTTCTGGAGTATGGGCGAGTATTTTAACCAGCTCCGCAGGCGTGTAGATCCCGATAGGCGCTTCGCCTTCCTTTACCTTGCTCACCTGCTCGACAGCATGGCGGTCATTGGTAGGGAGATAGTTATGCTCCCTGGCATAGGAAAAGAAACTCGAGACGGAGGTATGAAGGTTTCTGGCATTGCGACCACTTCCCTGCTTCGTAATCCACTTTTTGATATCTCCCGACTTGATGGAGGAAATACTGCACGGGAACGATGCGGCAAATCTGATGAGTTTCCGACGTAGATCCTTGAGGTAGTAAGTGGATAGGTGCTCCGCTTCCTTCGCAGCCAGATATTCCGCCAAGAGTGCCGAGACCTTGATTTCGGAGGGGGCACTTTTCTGCTTCTCAGCCAAATGCGTGAGGACGGCATCCATGATGGTAGATCCGTGAGCCTCTAACCGGTCCATAGCCTCGGCATACTGCTGGCAGACACTGGCCAACGGCACACTTGGGAATTTTCGGAGAATCTTCAGTGCGGCCGTATAATCGGCAACATTTTCGGGAGTAAGGGCCACGACATGGGCAGTACCCTCGGAAAGCTGTTCTGCTATCTTTTTTGCTGTCTCCAAGGCCTTCTTCTGATTCGCAATGGACTTCCGCATCGTAGCGCCGGCTCGAGTATAGATTAGGGTGTACGAATCGTAGAGTTTCCCGTTTTTCTTGGATGGAGTATGGTAAACGTTGACGGTACTCCCCTTATGCGTCACCGACTTGAAAGGCCCTTTTTGATTCTCATCCATGCCAGATTTTCAGGAATCTTTCAGGAAAAGTCAACTATGGCTGCAGAGCCCCATAAACACTTGGCTAGTTGAAAGATTCGATTCCCTTCACCCGCTTTCAAACAACCTCGTCTTTTGGGTTGTTGATCCTAGCTGAGAACAGCGAGGCGGTTCGATTGCCTCGCCGGCGCCCGCCGGCCTCGCCCTACGGGCTGTGCTAAAGCACAGGCTACACCGCGCTTCCAAGCGCTCGGTGTTCCCTTCACCCGCTCCAAGTCGTGCGCTTTTGGCGCCGGACTGCGTTCTCATCCCTCGCGCTATTTCCATATAGCGCTTCGGTCTTCGGGCCTTGCCCGAGCACCAAAATCACAGCGACCTGCCCGGTCTGATGTGCCGCGCAGGGCAGCGCCGCGGGGCGCGGAAATCCCAAGCCGCCCAAGAAGTCCCTACTTCTTTAGCAGATCCCTGATCTCCGTGAGTAACTCTTCGGACTTGGTTGGCGCGGCGGCGGCAGCGGCTTGATTCCTGCGGAGGGTGTTGATGGCCTTGACGAGGGCGAAGACGCAGGCGCTCACGATGACGAACTCGATCACGGTGTTGATGAAGTTGCCGTAGGCCATGATCGGGGCCCCGTCCTGCTGGGCGGCGGAGAGCGTGGCGTAATGCTTTCCGTTGAGGGGGAAGTAGAGATCCTTGAAGTTGATTCCCTTCATGAGGAGACCAATCGGAGGCATGATAACATCGTTCACCAGCGAGGAGACGATCTTGCCGAAGGCGGCGCCCATGATGACGCCGATCGCCAGATCAACGACGTTGCCCCGGGAGATGAACTCCTGGAACTCCTTGAGAATCTTGGAGGAGGACTCGACAACTTTCTTGGTCTCGGGAACGGGGATCATGGGAAACAGCTTGCAGGGTGATGGCTGAGGGCTGAAGAAAAAAATCCGGGCCAGTAAAAACCGAGAATTACGGAGCCTTCTGGATCAACTCGATTTCGTACCCCTCGGGGGCGTCGATGAAGGCGATAATCGATCCGGAGGAGGCGCGGTGCGGGCCGTCGCTCAGCGGATAACCCTTGGCGGCGGCCTGTGCGGCAAAGGCCTCCATGTCGGTCACGGCAAAGGCCAGATGCGTCAGGTCGGGGCCGACCTGCACGGGGCCGCTCTGGTCGAACTGGCAGATTTCGATCTCTTCTTCGCTCTCCGGAGCCTTGAGGAAGACGAGTTTGGACCCGCGTCCGCTTTCACTGCGACGCACCTCCTGCAGGCCGAGGACATCGCGGTAGAACGCGACGGTTTTCTCGAGATCGTGGACGCGGTAGCGGGTGTGGAGGAGCTTGGTGATCATGGAGATAGAAAAAGCAGAAATAGGAAAATCAGAAAGCTGAAACAAGCGCCTGGGAAGGCGCGCGTAAGACTACGACGAAGTCGTAGCCCGAAGGGCGGCACCGCTTTTCGGGAGAAAAGTGCCGTCAAACCTGCCGCCCGAACATCCTTGTCTCCATCGCGGATCTTTTCCACCCTGTGCGGGCGATGTCGTTTCTCGAATCCGTCTACACCAAGCTCCGCCGCCATCCCAAGAGGATCGTTTTTCCGGATGGCAACGATCCCCGTGTCATCCGGGCCGCCCGGATGTTCAACGACCGCGGCCTTGGCGTTGCCGTCCTCATAGGCAAGCGGGATGAGATCCAGGGGGTCGCCGAGGCCAACGGGATTCCCTTGAACCGGATCGCCATCATCGATCCCTCCACCTCCTCGGAGATGCCCCGCTTCCTGACGCTGGCGTCGAAGTTGGAGCGCTACAAAGGGATGGAGGCGGGCGATCTCCGCAAACTCCTGACCACGCCGAATTACTTCGCCTGCATGATGCTCCAGCACGGGCTGGTCGACGGATTGGTGGGAGGCGTGGGAGCCTATGCCTCGACGCTTTTTCGTCCCTTGCTTCAGCTGGTGAAACCGCTCGCGCATGCGCCCGTCATTTCCAGCGCCATGATCGTGGAGGTGGCACGCCCCGAATTCGGCGACAACGGGGTGCTCTTTTTCGCCGACTGCGGCGTGGTTCCCGAGCCGACCGTTGCCCAGCTGGCCTCCATCGGTGTTCAGACCGGGCTGCTGGCCAGACAGGTCTTCGGCCGCACCCCCCGCATCGCCTTCCTCAGCTTCTCCTCGCACGGCAGCTCGGCTCATCCTTCGGTGGTGAAGATGGCGGCCGCGGCCGCCGCAGCCCGGGAACTCGCGATCACGATCGGTGGTGCCGATGCCCTGGATCATCCGATGGAGATCGACGGGGAAGTCCAGGCGGACACGGCCATTGTGCCGGCCATCGCGAAGCTCAAGCTTCCCGACAGCATGGTCGCGGGCAAGGCCAATGTCCTGATTTTCCCCGATCTGAATTCCGGAAATATCGCCGTGAAGCTTCTCCAGCATCTCGGCGGCGCCCGGGTGTATGGTCATATCGTCAACGGCCTGTCGCGGCCCGCCGCCAGAATCTCAAGGGGAACGCTGAGCGAGGACATCGTGGCCGTGGCCGCCATCATCGGACTGCAGGCTATCGAGTACCGCAAGCTCTACCCTCTCCGCGAAAACGAGAGCCACTAAGGGGTTAAACCCTGTTTCGCGGCCGAAAGTCGCGCCGCTCAGGTTTCAAGGTTCAGGTCTCGGGTTTTTCTTTCGAGATCCGTCTTGTCTCGCGGATCGGCGCATGGCCATCATGTCAACCTATGGCCTACACACTTCCCGCTCTTCCCTACGCTTTCACGGCACTCGAGCCCCACATCGACGCCCGCACGATGGAAATCCATCACGACAAGCACCACGCCGCGTACGTCAACAACCTGAACAATGCGCTCAAGGATCATCCCGAGCTTGCCGCCAAGACGGTGAACGAGCTCATCGCCGACCTCTCCGCCGTTCCCGAGGCAATTCGCACTCCCGTCCGCAACAACGGCGGCGGCCATTCTAACCACACCCTCTTCTGGGAGCTCATGACCCCGGGCGGCGCCACCTCCCCCGTCGGCAAGCTGGCCGAGGCGATCTCGAAGACCTTCGGCAGCGTTGAGGAATTCAAGGCCAAGTTTGAGGCCGCCGGCGTCGGCCGCTTCGGAAGCGGCTGGGCATGGCTCATCGTCAACAAGCAGGGAGGACTCGAGATCGTCTCCACGCCGAACCAGGACAGCCCTGTCATGGAGGGGAACAAGCCCGTCCTCGGCAACGATGTCTGGGAGCATGCCTACTATCTCAACTACCAGAACCGCCGCCCCGACTACCTCAAGGCCTGGTGGAACGTGCTCAACTGGGATCACGCAGAGCAGAATTATATTTCGGCCCTGAAATAAATCTCGGCACCTCTCTGAAAAGCCCCGCTCCGGAAACGGCGCGGGGTTTTTTCGTATGAGGAAGAAATAAAATATGGAAATCAGGAAATCAGGAAGGGGGAGAAAAGATTTCAAGAAGGCTTGGAGCCGGCATTGGCCGAATGCACCAGCGGTTTCTCAGTCGACGCTCTTCTTGTCGGTTTCAGAATCTTCCTGATTTCCTGATTTCCTGATTTCCATATTAATCTCCTGGGCATATTCGCCCCCAATCCCGATTCCCTATAGCCGATCCCCGACGGCGGATCTCGCTGCCCGATCGGCCTCGATGAGTTGCTCCAGCGTCGGGTGTTCGACGAAGGGAGCCGTCTCCATGGCGCGTGCGACGCTCTCCCAGATGCCGGGGAAGGAAAGCCGTCTTGCTAAGAAGGCATCCACCGCAGCTTCGTTTGCTGCATTGAGCACGGCGGGAAGCGTTCCACCGGCGGTTCCGGCCCGGCGGGCCAGATCGAGCGCCGGGAAGAGATCCGTACGCGGCTCCTCGAAGTCCAGTCTGCCGACGCTCGCGAGATCGAGCGGGGCGCACGGCCCGGCATAACGTTCCGGATAGGTCAGGGCGTACTGGATCGGGAGCGCCATGTCGGTCGAGCTCATCTGGGCGATGATCGAACCATCCACGAACTCCACCATCGAGTGGACGATGCTCTGGGGGTGGATCACCACATCGATCTTCTCCATCGGGATGCCGAAGAGCCACTTCGCCTCGATCATCTCGAGTCCCTTGTTGAAGAGCGTGGCAGAATCAACCGAGATTTTCCGGCCCATCGACCAGGTGGGGTGGCGCAGCGCCTGTTCCGGCGTCACGCCGGCGAGATCGGCGGCGGTGGCATTGCGGAACGGTCCGCCGGAGCAGGTCAGAATGAGCCGCTTGATGGTGGCGGGATCTTTTCCATCCAGGCATTGGAGGATCGCATTGTGCTCGCTGTCGACGGGCAGGACGCGGCCCCCCATCCGCGCGGCCGCGGCCATGACTTGCTCCCCGGCCATGACGAGGATCTCCTTGCTCGCCACGGCGAGATCCTTGTCGGATTCCAGCGCCTGCAGGGCAGGCTTCAGACCCGCGGTGCCGACGATGGCGACCAGCACGATGTCGGCTTCCGGCCGAGTGGCCAGTTGTTCCAGCCCCGAGTCGCCATGCAGGATGGTGTGGTCGGGCAACTCGGCTCCAAGGGCCGCGGCGGAGGCTTCATTGCCGGCGCAGAGTTGCGCGGAGGGGAACTCCCGGGCCAGCTCCAGCAGACGGGTCGTGTTGTTCCGACCGGAAAGGCCGACGATCTCGATCTGCTCCGGCAGGGCCCGGGCGACGCGCATCGTGCTCTCGCCGATGGAGCCGGTGGCTCCCAGAACGACGACCCGCTTCTTCATGGGTGCAGGACGAAGAGAAGGATGAAGTAGAAGAGCGGCAGGGTGAAGAGCAGGCTATCGATCAGATCAAGGCCGCCTCCGATCCCCGGCAGGGCATGGCCAGAGTCCTTCGTGTGGACGGAGCGCTTGAGCAACGACTCGGCCAGATCCCCGGCAACACCCGCGATGGCTATCACAAAGGAGAGGCCGCAGACCAAGCCGACGGAGAAGGCCGGCAGATGCTGTCCGAAGAAGTGGAAGACTCCCGCCCCCACCAGGACGCCGAGCGCCACGCCGCCGATGATTCCCTCCCAGGTTTTCTTCGGGCTGATGTTGGGGAAGAAGGGGGTCCTGCCGAAAAGACTCCCGCAGAGGAAGGCGCCGACATCGGTGAACTTGGTCACGGCGATGACGAACAGGACCAGATACTGGCCGGTCAGGTATCCCTGCGCGTCATGCGGCGTGAGGTAGAGCAGCTTCGCCATGAAGAGGAAGAGCCACGGGATGTAGACGACGCCGAAGAGCGTGAAGGTGATCGCCTCCGCGGTGGCGCGTCCGGGGTTGTTGCGGCCGTATTCCCTGAGGAAGAGAGCCATCACGAAAAAAGCCATCACGGCGTATTCGCACGGGAAGACGGACCACTGGAGCAGCCCGTTCGTCGACCGCAGCAGCAGGAAATTCAACGAGATCAGGATCACCGCGGCGGTCATTCCCATGCCGCGGTGGTGGGAGATCCCGCCCGACCTGAGCAGGGCGAAGTATTCCCAGAGCGAGATCAGGGCCGGGATGCTGATCATGATGGCGAATCCGGTCTCCGAGCGGAGCACATAGACGGCCACGACCGCCATCCAGAGCAGCACGGTGCTCAGGAGCCGGGGGAGAAAAGAGGAGGGGAGTGGTCGCATTCCGAAACGCTGAAGGTAGAAATCCACGACTTAAAGGCAAGCCGCCGTTTTCCGGTTGCTACCGCACGAGGTAGGTCTACCTTTGGAAGCTCAACCAGAACCATCACACACGACTCCACGACCATGGCCAAAGAAGACGCATCCACCGAAAAATCCACCGACAAGGCCGCCACCGCGCGCGCCAAGAATCTCGACCTCGCCATCCAGGCGATCGCCAAGGATTACGGTGACGGCGCCATCATGCGCCTCGGCGAGGCCGCCGCGGTGAACATCGCCTCGATCCCCACCGGCAACCTCCTCATCGACCGCGCCCTCGGCGTCGGCGGATTCCCGAAGGGACGCATCGTCGAGATCTACGGCCCCGAGTCCTCGGGAAAGACCACCCTCACCCTCACCGTCGTGGCCCAGGCCCAGAAGCGCGGCGGCGTCGCCGCCTTCATCGACGTCGAGCACGCGCTGGATCCCGCCTACGCCCGCAAGCTCGGCGTGAATCTCGAGGAACTCCTCGTCTCCCAGCCCAGCTCCGGCGAGGAGGCCCTCCGCATCTGCGAGACCCTCGTCCGCTCCAACGCCGTCGATGTCGTCGTCCTTGATTCCGTCGCCGCGCTCGTCACCAAGTCCGAGCTTGAGGGAGAGATCGGCGACTCCGTCGTCGGCGCCCAGGCCCGACTCATGAGCGCCGCCATGAGGAAGCTCACCGCCTTCATCGCCAAGGCCGACTGCTGCTGCATCTTCACCAACCAGATCCGAGAAAAGATCGGCGTCATGTTCGGCAACCCCGAGACCACGCCGGGTGGCAAGGCGCTCAAGTTCTACGCCAGCGTCCGCTGCGACATCCGCCGCATCGGCGCGATCAAGCAGACCGACGGCACCGTTACAGGCAACCGCACCCGCGTGAAGGTCGTGAAGAACAAGGTCGCCCCTCCCTTCACCGAGGCCGAATTCGACATCATGTACAACGAGGGGATCTCCTCCACCGGCTCCCTCCTCGACCTCGCCATCGAGAAGAACGTTCTCGAGAAGCGCGGCTCCTGGCTCAGCTACAAGGGGAACAACATCGCCCAAGGCCGCGACGCCGCGAAGGATCTGCTCAAGAGCGATACCGCCCTCTACGCCGAGATCGAGGAGGCCGTGAAGGCCGCCCTCGAGGCGGACGCCGCCGGGAAGAAGTAAGCCGGAACCTGGGGGTCCGGAGGCTGAAGCGGTTTAGACTGAAGACTGAAGGGGAGCAAAACCCTAGGAGCGGTGATTCCTAACAGTCGTCAGCCTTCGGCCTGCTGTCTGATGCCCCTCTTCTGTCTTGCCGCAGGGGGCTGATTTCGGGATAGTTTCCGCTTCCCTGAGGGCAGCCACCTGAAGGGAGAGGCTCATGGCTCGTACGCTTTCCCTACCTTCCAAATCCAAAAAGAAGACCGCCGCCAAGAAAGCGGCCGGCTCTTCCAAGACCAAGGTCGTCGCCAAGAAGCCCTCCAAAGCTGTGAAAGCGGCTCCGAAGGTGGTGAAAAAAGCCCCCTCCAAAGCAGGGAAAGTCGCAAAACAGGCTCCCTCCAAGAAGTCCGTCCAAGCCAAGACCAATTCCTCTGCAAATCTCTCCGTATCCCCCGTCCCTCATGGGTTCTCTATTTCAAAGAGGGATTTCTCCAAGGACCCCATCAACGCACGGCTTAAGCCGGCCGAGAAGATCGGCTTCCTCCGCGAGATGCTCCGTATCCGCCGCTTCGAGCAGCAGGCCCTGAAATACTACAATCAGGGCATGATGGGTGGCTTCCTCCACCTCTACATCGGTCAGGAGTCGGTCGCAGTCGGCACCGCCTCCCTGATGAACGGCAAGGACGAGATCATCACGGCCTACCGCGACCACGGCCACGGCCTCGCCGTCGGCATGGAGATGAACCCCTGCATGGCCGAACTCTTCGGCAAGGGCACCGGTTGCTCCAAGGGGAAGGGGGGCTCGATGCACTTCTTCGCTCCCGACAAGCACTACTGGGGCGGCCACGGCATCGTCGGCGGTCAGGCCCCGCTCGGCATGGGGCTCGCCTTTGCCCTCAAGTACAAGGGGATCAAGGGATGCGCGGTCGCTTTCCTCGGTGACGGCGCCGTGAACCAGGGTGTCTTCAGCGAGTGCCTCAACATGGCCGGACTCTTCGAGCTGCCCGTCGTCTTTGTCATCGAGAACAACGGCTACTCCATGGGCACCAGCCTCAAACGATCCTCCGCCACCCGCCACTCCCTTGCCCACCGTGCGGAGGGCTTCGATATCGACTGGTCGCTCTGCGAAGGGTTCGAACTCTACGAGCTGCGCGCCGCCCTTGGCTCCGTCATGGAGAAGGCACGCACGCAGTCCTGTCCCCATGTCATCGAGGTCGCGACCTACCGCTACTACGGACACTCCGTCTCCGATGCGAACGCCAAGAAGTACCGCTCCCCCGAGGAGATCGAGCGCTACAAGACCAATTTCGACCCGATCACTCTCTGGGAAAAGCAGCTCCTCAAGGAGAAGGTCGTGACCCAGACCCAGATCGAGAAGATCGATGCTGAGGCCAAGGCCGAAGCTGCTGCCGCCGCCGAGTTTGCGATCGCGAGCCCTTGGCCCTCCGAGGCAAGTATCTTCGAGGACATCTACCACGAGGTCGACCACCAGACCGAGGCGGGCCAGACAGGCCGCCACTTCTTCAGCGAGTGAACACTGTTTCCTCACTTTTGCCTTTGAACTCGCTCTCTCCCGAGCGGCTCGCCCATCGCTTGCGCTCCGGGCTGCCTGCGGTAGTCCAACTCGGTCTTCCCACGACCTCGCTTCAGCCTTTTCCATCCGCGAAGCGGCATTTCTAGCCTAACAGCCTACAGCCTAAACCGCTAACAGCCTTCAGCCTTTCTGCCAATGCCCGTCATCACTTACCGCCAAGCCCTCAACGAGGCCTTCGCCGAGGAGCTTACCCGCGACGAGAATGTCTTCCTCATGGGTGAGGAGGTCGCGCAGTACAACGGTGCCTACAAGGTGACCGAGGGACTCTGGGATCGCTTCGGATCGAAGCGAGTCATCGATACCCCGATCAGCGAGGCTGCCTTTCTCGGCATGGGCGTGGGGGCCGCCATGATGGGTCTCCGCCCCGTGGTCGAACTCATGTTCTGGAGTTTCGCCTACGTCGGCCTCGACCAGATCATCAACAACGCCGGCTGCATCCGCTACATGTCGGGCGGTCTCATCAATGTCCCGATGGTCATCCGCGGCCCCGCCAACGGCGGCACCAATGTCGGCGCGACCCACTCCCATACCCCGGAGAACTTCCTCGCAAACACCCCCGGCCTCAAGGTTGTCTGCCCAGCCACTCCCTATGATGCCAAGGGGCTCATGATCTCTTCCATCCGCGACAACGACACCGTCTGCTTCATGGAGAATACCCTCCTCTACGGAGACCTCGGGGAGGTACCCGAGGGCTCCTACACGATCCCGCTCGGGGTCGCCGAGGTGAAGCGCGAGGGAATCGATGTCTCTCTCATCGCCCACGGGCGCGCCGTCCTCACCTGCCTTTCCGCCGCCGAGATCCTCTCCGCCGAGCATGGCATCGAGGCCGAGGTCGTCGACCTCCGCTCCATCCGCCCGCTCGACGAGGAGACCATCCTCAACTCCGTCGCCAAGACCCACCGAGCGGTCCTCGTCGACGAGAACAAGCCCTTCTGCGGCGTCAGCTCCCAGATTGCGGCGCTCCTTGCCGAGCATGCCTTCGACGATCTCGACGCCCCCGTTCTCCGCGTGACGGCACTCGACGCCCCCGCCATCTACAGCATGCCGCTCGAGAAGCTTCAGCTTCCCGACGCGCAGGCCGTCGTGGCCAAGGTCCTCTCCTCCTTCTGATTCCATGAATCCAGCAGACCGATTCTCGCGCAAAGGGGCAGAGGCGCAGAGAAAAAGCAAAGAATCTTCCTGCTCTCCCTTCCTGATTTCCTGAGTTCCATATTAATTTTAATCCCTAACGCTTACTCCCATGCCAGAGATCACGATGCCCAAACTGAGCGACACCATGAC
>Ga0114964_10003360_pt1 | contig 10847 bp, 10 predicted proteins | sample C_131016_MF_Meta_FD_92638 | JGI IMG/M metagenome (GOLD analysis project Ga0114964, IMG submission 92638) | Freshwater microbial communities from Lake Croche, Canada to study carbon cycling - C_131016_MF_MetaG | ecosystem: Environmental > Aquatic > Freshwater > Lake | place: Lake Croche, Canada... | reverse complement strand
TCAACACGCTGCCCTGCTGCAAGTCGCCGTGCACCATGGCCAGTTGCACCGCAGCCACCGTCGTGCCGGGAATAGCACGCAGCCACGGGGCGGGCACCGCCAGCGTCGCCAATACCTCGGCGGGCTGGCGGACACTATCGGAAGCGGCCAAGGGCTGCACGATGGAGTAACGCGTGAACTCGCTATGGCGTTCCCACTTCAGGCTATAGCCCTCCAAGTGCAGACGCAAAAAATTGCCTTCCACGCTTTGCGTAGTTAGACCCCCCTGGCCCGGCAAAGCGCGCAAATGGGCCGCCTCCTGCTCGCGGCTGACGCCGGCATTGAGCACCGCGACAAAAGTCACCAGTGCGGGCAGTTGCAAACTGGCCGGCGGGCGGGCGTGAACCTCATCATGCAGTTCGCGACGCAGTGCGTCATCGGGTGGAAGCAAATGCGGGGCGGGGGCCATGGAACTCCTTGGGGTCAGGTGGGCAAAGCAAAGGATACACAAACACAATGGCAGCAAATCATGGGCCTGGCAAGGAGCCCGCCTTGCCTAAGGCGCTTTGCACCACCTGACTATGCCTCGGTGGGCGGCACTTTTCATTTGGCCCGAAAATTGCTAAACCGAAGCACGAGCGGCAACCAATAGACGCCGCTTGCAGGCATCCGCAGGATGGCATCGGCCCAAGTTGGCCCTGCTCAGCGGATAGGTAAAGCGTGCAAACGCCTTATAGCCAACGCAGGAGTGCGCCATGGCACAAGGAATTGGAATCCAAAGCATGGGCTGGGAAATCCGCTCAGGCCCTTACGCAGACAACACGAGCGAACGCAAGAAAAAGCGCGAGCAGCGCCTGCGCCAATTGATCGCGTCTCTGCAATCGGGCTCGCTGGACGCCGCACGGCTTTCCTTTAGCGCCGTGGTCAGTCATGACGAAGACATGGCGCACAACAGCCATATCAGCCACATCGGTGCGGCCCTGCAAAGCAGCAACTTGCCCGGCGCCTGGCGCTGCGCCCAGGAACTGCGCCCCGCCTACCCCTGGGCTTTTGTCGCCCCGCCCAAACACCTGAGCCATGCGCCGCCCATAGCAAACCAGACCCAGGAAGTAAAAAGCTTTACCGACGGCCTGACCGGTCGCCTGTTTGACCTGATCGCCTGAGGCGCCTTAAACGATTTTCACGCTCAGGTTGGGTAGGCCGTCGATGTGCATTTCGATCACATCGCCGCGCACCACCGGACCCACGTTTTCCGGTGTACCGGAATAAATAATGTCACCGGGGAAAAGCTCAAAGGCCTCTGACAGCTTGGATATCTGCTCAGCCACCGACCAGATCATCTGGTTGAGGTTGGCGTTTTGCTTGCTCTGCCCGTTGACTTTGAGCCAGATGCTGCCCTGGGTGAAGTGGCCGGTGGTAGCGAGCTTGTGGATCGGGCCGATCGGCGCCGAATGGTCAAAGCTCTTACCGATTTCCCAGGGCTTTTTCTCATCGCCCAGGGCGCGCTGCAAATCACGGCGTGTCATGTCCAGCCCCAGGCTGTAGCCATAGACCAGTTCTAGCGCTTTGTCCACTGGGATATTGCGACCGCCCTTGCCCAGCGCTGCGACCAGTTCGGCCTCGTAGTGGTAGTTTTTGGTCAGCGTGGGATAGGGATGGTCAGCCACTACGCCACTGGGCACATTCTGGATCGCGTCGGTGGGCTTTTGGAAGAAAAAAGGGGGCTCGCGCGTCGGATCCGAACCCATTTCCCGGGAATGCGCGGCGTAGTTGCGGCCAATGCAGTAAATCCGCCGCACCGGAAATTTCTCGTCGCTGCCGACGATGGGGATGTAAACACCAGGCACCGGGAAAGGCGTTTTCACAGCGCTTTGGCTCATACCCGGCGTCGCACAACCGAGCAAAGCGCCGGCCCCCATCAGGCCACTGGTTTGCAATAAATTTCTTTTAGACATCATGGACACGGGCTATCTCCTTATCGTGATTATTGAGCAACGAAACCTGGCTACTCGCTGACCTGCACGCCCTTCCAGAAGGCCACTCGGTCACGGATCGAGGCCGCTTCGGGCTTGGGGTCCGGGTAGTACCAAACGCAATCCGGATTGAGGTCCCCATCGACCATCAGGGAGTAATAACTGGCCTGTCCCTTCCAGGGACAGCTGCTGCGGTGGTTGCTGAACTGCACCCATTCGCGATTGAGCGCGCTGGCGGGGAAATAGTGGTTGCCCTCGACCATAACGATGTCGTCGCTTTGGGCCACCACGGTGTTCTTCCAAATGGCTTTCATGTTCCTACTTTCCTAAATGGGCGTGCTAGGCCGCCCGCCGGCATGGGCTTTGGCACCTGACGACGCGTTGCGAGTCTAGGCTAGATAGTATCCTGCCGCATCGCACCTCACACCAGCCCCCATGGAAACCATTCCCCTTTTCCCACTTTCGCACGGCCTGTACCCTGATGGCCGCTTAGACCTGCAAATATTTGAAGTGCGCTACCTGGACTTGGTACGACGCTGCCACCGCGAGCAAACACCATTTGGCATCGCTTGGATAGAAGAAGGCCAGGAAGTGACGGTGCCAGGCCAGATGCCTAAGCTATTTAGCTACGGCACCCTGGCCCACATTGACAGCCTGGAAACCGTGCAGGCTGCGCTGCTACGCTTACGCTGCCACGGCGGACAGCGCTTTGCCTTGCACCACACGCAAGCCGGACCACTGGGCGTATGGCAAGGGGATGTGGAATACCTCGCACCCGATGCCGCTGTGGACATTCCGCCCGAATTGGAATACCTGGCGCAGCGACTGGGCCGGGGCATCGCTATGGCCCAGCAAGAGGGACGCCTGCCAGAACTGCCTCTGCTGCCCCCGTTCCGCCTGGACGAATGCGGCTGGGTCGCCAACCGTTGGGCCGAACTCCTGCCCCTGCCAGCTGCCTACAAGCAAGCCCTACTGCAAGAAAGCGACCCGCTTGCGCGCTTGCGCGCGATCGACCGCAGCATGGACCGGGAGGACAAAGGCTGAAAAAGGTTTTACGCGGGGTGGCGGAGCATCATGCAGACAAGTCGTCTTGGATACAGGGATCACCGTTTAAGTTGATCGCGGATTTCACGCAACAACACAATATCCTCAGGCGTGCTTGCAGGTGCTGGGTCCGCTGGCGGGGCTTCGGCCCGCTTCATGCGGTTAATTTGCTTGACCATCAAGAAGATCACGAAAGCTAAGATCAGAAAATTGACCGCTACGGTGATGAAGTTGCCATAAGCAAGAACCGGGATGCCCGCTTTTTTCAGGGCATCGAGCGTCAGCGGCACCGTCTCAGGCACATGGGCCAGTGGAATAAAGTAGCTCGAAAAGTCCAAGTGACCAAACACCATAGAGACCAGGGGCATGATCAGGTCTGCAACCATCGCATCCACAATTTTCCCAAATGCGGCACCCACAATAACGCCGATGGCTAAATCGATGACATTGCCCTTTAGTGCAAATTCTCTGAATTCTTTTAACATTTTTAATCCAATTAAATATATTTAAAAATTAAATATAACATAACTAAAAAATCGCCCCAGAGTCTCCTGAAGGGAAAATGTGCTTTCCAAGCGGTGAAGGCAAAGCTTCAGGAGGCCACCGATCCAAAAATAGCGGCCTGGCAAGGCATTCGGGCAATCCCCCATAGCCGCCACCCCTGCTCTGGGTTATCTTCGGGGAATGACGTTGGCACTTTCCCTTCTATTTTTCCTGACCTACGCCGCTATCGTTTTTGAGCATCCGCTGGGCGTCAATAAATCTGCTGCTGCCTTGTTGGGATCGGGCGCACTCTGGGTGGTGTACGCGATCGCCGGGCCTCAGGCGGAGACGGTGAATGCCGAGTTGGCTGAATCACTGACCGGCACGGCGCAAATTGTGTTTTTCCTGATAGGCGCCATGACCATCGTGGAGGTGATTGACGCGCATAACGGCTTTGAGGTGCTGACGCGGCGTATTTCCACCACCCGCCTGCCGGTGCTGATGTGGATGATCGGGCTGGCGACTTTTTTCCTGAGTTCGATTCTGGACAACCTGACCACCGCCATCGTGATGGTGTCGCTGATGAAGCGCCTGCTGGACAAGCGGGAAGACCGGTTGCTATTTGCCGGCATCATCGTCATCGCCGCCAATGCCGGCGGCGCTTGGACGCCGATTGGCGACGTGACCACCACCATGCTGTGGATCGGCGGGCAGATCACCACCATGGCAGTAATGCAAGGCGTTTTTTTAGCCTCTATCGTCAATTTGCTCGTGCCTTTGGTCGCGGCGGCCTGGATGGCGCGCGGGCGCGTGGTCGAAGCGCCCAGGGCGGCGGCCTCGGACAGGTCCAGCACCACCGCGATGGAGCAAATCGTGATGCTGCTACTCGGCTTGGGCGTGCTGGTGCTGGTGCCGGTATTTAAAGCGGTGACGCATTTGCCGCCCTTTATGGGCGTGCTGTTAGGCCTGGGCGTGCTCTGGCTGGTGGGCGACCTCATGCACAAGCACAAGCACAAGGACGACAAACAAGGGCTGACCTTGGTCAGCGCGCTGGGGCGCATCGATATGTCGGCCATTGTTTTTTTTATCGGCATTTTGTTGGCCGTGGCGGTGCTGGAGCACAGCCATATTCTGCCGGCTCTGGCCAGCTGGTTGGACCAGGCGGTCGGCCGCCAGGATGTGATCGTGCTCATCATCGGCCTGGTCAGCGCCGTGGTGGACAACGTGCCTTTGGTGGCCGCATCCATGGGCATGTACGACATGGCCCAATTTCCGCCGGACAGTTTTTTATGGGAATTCATGGCCTATTGCGCAGGCACCGGCGGCTCGATATTGATCATCGGTTCGGCGGCGGGCGTGGCCGCCATGGGCCTGGAGCGCATCGACTTTATTTGGTATGTGCGCAAGATCAGCGGCTTGGCGCTTGCGGGCTATCTGGCCGGCGCTGCGGTCTATGTGCTGCAGTTTCATGGCCTGCACTGAAGCCGCTGCAAGGGTAATCCCCATCCTCATGGCGCCTTCCTGAACGGATTCTTACGCCATGCGCCAATAAAATGGCCGCTTAGCTTGGCATAGCCCCATGGCGCTGCCACATGCCTTGACGATTGACTGGAGAACTTATGAACTTTCTTTTATCCCTGTCCAAACGCATTGATGCGTTTAGCGAATGGATGGGCCGTTGGGTAGCCTGGCTGGTACTGTTTGCGGTACTGATTAGCGCGGGCAATGCCTCTATGCGCAAAGCCTTCAACATGAGCTCCAACGGCTTCCTAGAAATTCAGTGGTACCTGTTTGCCGCCGTGTTTTTACTGGCCTCGGGCTACACGCTGCTGCGTCAAGAGCATGTGAAGATTGACGTGGTTTCCGGGCGCTTTTCCAAGCGCACCCAGATTTGGATCGACATCATCGGAATTTGCATATTCCTAATTCCCTTTGCATTAATAATTATCAAGCTGGCTATGCCGCTGGTGATTAATGCCTATGTGACCGGCGAGATGTCCTCCAATGCCGGTGGCCTGATCCGCTGGCCAGTGTTTGCACTCCTGCCCCTTGGCATGCTGGTGCTGGCGATTCAAGCGGTTTCCGAGTTGATTAAGCGCATAGCCTTCCTCCAGGGCTTAGTTCCTGACCCCAGTAAGAAACAAGGCAGCAAGACGGCAGAGGAAGAACTGGCTGAGTTTCTGCTGCAAAAAGAAGTGGCCGCCCGCGAAGCTGCCCAAATGGGAGCTGCCAAATGAACGAGTTTCTGATCGCCAACATGGCGCCCATCATGTTTGCCTCGCTGATCATCTTTTTGATGTTCGGCTACGCAGTAACTTTTTCGCTGGCCGCCTGCGGTTTGTTTTTTGGCTTTGTAGCCGTCGAGTTGGGCGTCATTCAGCCGGCTTTTCTGCAAAGCCTGCCGCTGCGCATGTTCGGCATCATGCAAAACGACACCTTGCTGGCGATTCCATTCTTCACCTTTATGGGCTTGATTTTGGAGCGCTCGGGCATGGCCGAAGACTTGCTCGACACCATCGGCCAATTGTTCGGCCCTATCCGCGGCGGCCTGGCCTACGCGGTGATTTTGGTGGGCGCCATGCTGGCCGCCACCACCGGTGTGGTGGCCGCGTCGGTCATCTCCATGGGCCTGATTTCCCTGCCCATCATGCTGCGCTACGGCTATGACCGGCGCGTGGCCAGCGGCGTCATTGCCGCATCGGGCACGCTGGCCCAAATCATTCCGCCTTCCCTGGTGCTGATTGTGCTGGCCGACCAATTGGGCAAAAGCGTGGGCGACCTCTACAAAGGCGCTTTCATTCCCGGCTTTGTGCTCACTGGCCTGTACATCATGTACATCTTGGTGCTCAGTATTTTTTACCCGCAGTCGGTGCCGGCCCTGCCCGCCGAGGCGCGCACCATCCGCGAAAAAGACGGCACCTCCGGACTGCGCTCCTTGCTGATTTTGGTGATTCTGTCCACGGCTGCCGCTATTGGCTTTGCTAAATGGCGCCCGGCCACCGTGGCGCTGGACGAACTGATCGTCACCTCCATGTGCGTAGGCGTGGGTGTGGCCTTTTTTGCGTCCGTCGTCAACCGAGTGACCAAGATGGGTCTGCTCTCCAATATGGCCGAGCGCGTCACCTTTGTGATGATTCCGCCCCTGGCCCTGATTTTTCTGGTGCTGGGTACGATTTTTCTGGGCATTGCGACGCCCACTGAAGGCGGTGCCATGGGTGCGGTGGGTGCACTCGTAATGGCGATTGCGCGTGGTCGCGTAGATCTCAAGCTGGTCCGTCAGGCCATGGACTCGACAATGAAGTTGTCCTGCTTTGTATTGTTTATCCTGATCGGCGCCACAGTATTCAGCCTGGCCTTCCAAGGCGTGGACGGACCCAAATGGGTGGAGCACTTACTCTCGGGCCTGCCCGGCGGACAACTGGGCTTCCTGATTGTGGTGAACATACTGGTGTTCGTGCTGGCTTTCTTCCTGGACTTCTTTGAGCTGGCCTTCATCATCGTGCCGCTGATCGCGCCGGTGGCCGAAAAACTGGGCATTGATTTGGTGTGGTTCGGTGTGCTGCTGGCGGTGAACATGCAAACCTCGTTCATGCACCCGCCCTTTGGCTTTGCTCTGTTTTATTTACGCAGCGTGGCTCCCAGCGAAGACTATGTGGACAAAGTGACCAAGAAACCGACCAAGCGCGTCACCATCGAGCAAATTTACTGGGGCGCCGTGCCCTTTGTGCTGATTCAGATTTTGATGGTTGGATTGATCATCGCCTTCCCCACCTTGGTCTCCAGCGGCTTGACCAAAGATCCGACAGTCGATGCAGATCAGGTGATCCAACAAATGGAAGTAGATAAAAAACAAGAGTCTGATGACCAGGCTGCCGCGGCGATCGCGAATCCTGTTGTAACTGAAGAATCTGACGACCCCATGAAACGAATGATGGAGTCCATTAAGGAAGATGCTTCGAAAAAGTAATAATAAGATTCGAATTAAATAGTTTCGGGCAAAAATAAACCCCGCCATGCGGGGTTTATTTCACTTAATTAGTTCAGATTAAAGTTTTTGGCTTTGCATGAACTTATCCATGGTGGTCTCGGCAAGACTAAACCAAAGATTCGATTCCTTACGGAAAGCAGCGTAATCGCTATAAATCTTTTTCCAAGCTGGGTTCGTGTCGTTCAACTCTTGATAAACGGTCTTGGCAGCCTTAAAAGAGGCATCAATTACATCTTTAGGAAATGCGTGTAATTTAGCGCCCTGACCAATCAAGGTTTTTAGAGCGGGCATGTTGCGGGCATCGTACTTTGCCTGCATGTCAGTATGCGCGAATGCCGCAGCACATTCGACAATAGCTTTGTAGTCAGAAGGAAGGGCTTCGTAGGCCTTTTGATTCACGTATAAGGACAGCTGTGGGCCCACCTCCCAGAAACCAGGATAGTAATAGTGTGGGGCAACTTTGTTTAGCCCCAATTTAAGGTCATCATAAGGACCAACCCATTCAGCAGCGTCGATAGTTCCTTTTTCCAAGGCTTGGTAGATTTCGCCACCTGGAATATTTTGAGGAACCACGCCAATCCGTTCAAGTACACGTCCTGCGAACCCGCCGCAACGGAATTTCAAACCTTTCAGGTCTTTCACTGACTTGATTTCTTTGCGATACCAGCCACCCATTTGCACACCGGTATTGCCCATTGGGAAATTCACTATTCCCACCTTCGCAAAATGCTCACGCAATAGCTTCAATCCATTGCCCTCATACATCCAAGCGGTCATCTGGCGACTGTTCAAGCCAAAAGGAATCGCGCAATCCAATGCGTAGGTAGGATCTTTTCCAAAGAAATAGTAGGAGGCCGTATTGGCCATTTCAATGGTGCCGTTAGACACGCCGTCCAACACGCCAAAGGCGGGCATCAACTCGCCAGCCGCATGGGTGCTGATAGTAAATTTCCCATCGCTCAACTCACCCACTTTTTTGGCGAACACTTCGCAGACACCATAAAGCGTATCCAGCGCTTTGGGGAAGCTGGAAGCACAGCGCCAACGCAAAGTAGTCTGCGCATGGACTGCGGGTGCAGCACCCGCCGCCAACACGCCCGCGATGCCGGCATTTTTAATAATCGAACGACGATCCATAGTTAACTCCATTGAAGGGTGAAAGAAATTCAGGCCATAAGCCGACCATACGCCAGCACACTGCCCGCCAACACGTCCAAGCGCGATTGTAGGAAGGCTTTAGGCCGCTTTAGGCCGCTTTGGGCAGGGGTTTTCCCTTGGAAACCTGCGCTAAATGCCCTGCAAAGCGCAAGTGAATAGACGCTTCGATGCCCGCCGCGTCCAAGCCATGCATGGACATGAGCTTGGCCGGGTCGCCGTGTTCAATAAAGATGTCGGGCAAACCCAGGCTGAGCACAGGGAGTACCAACCCTGCCGCTTGCAAGGCTTCCTGCACCGCGCTACCGGCCCCCGCCATCACGGCAGCATCTTCCACTGTGACGATGGCCGCGTGGCTTCGAGCCACTTGTAAAAGCAATTCCGTGTCCAGGGGCTTGGCCCAGCGCATATTGATCACGCTGAGGCCCAATTTTTCGCCTACTGCCAGCGCAGGGTAAAGCAAAGTACCAAAAGCCAGAATGGCAATTTGCTCCCCTTGCAGCCGCATTTCTCCCTTACCGAAAGGCAGGCCCGCTAACGAAGCCTGTACCGGAACACCGGCACCTGCACCGCGCGGGTAGCGCACGGCCACCGGGTGGTTTTGCTCGAAAGCGGAGCTGAGCAATTGGCGGCATTCATTTTCATCCGCCGGGCAGGCAATACCCATATTGGGTATGCAGCGCAGGTAGGCGATGTCATAGTTGCCCGCGTGGGTGGCGCCATCGGCCCCCACCAGACCAGCGCGGTCCAGCGCAAAAACTACTGGGAGGTTTTGAATCGCTACATCGTGGATCAGCTGGTCGTAGGCACGTTGCAAGAAAGTCGAATAAATAGCCACCACAGGCTTGAGGCCCTCGGTTGCCAGCCCGGCGGCGAAAGTAACCGAGTGCTGCTCGGCAATACCCACGTCGAAATAGCGCTGGGGAAAACGCTTTTCAAACTCTACCAGCCCCGAACCCTCGCGCATGGCCGGGGTAATCCCCACCAAGCGTTCGTCCTGCGCGGCCATATCGCACAGCCAGTTACCGAATACCTGGGTGAACGTGGTTTTAGGCGCTACCAAGGGTTTTTGAATACCAATCGAAGGGTCGAATTTGCTTGGCCCGTGGTAGGCAATCGGATCGGCCTCGGCCATTTGGTAGCCCTGCCCTTTACGGGTAACGACATGCAAAAACTGTGGGCCGGTCAGGTGCTTGATGTTCTCCAGCGTGGGGATCAGGGAGTCCAAGTCATGGCCATCGATCGGGCCTATGTAATTAAAGCCGAATTGCTCAAACAAGGTGGCCGGCACGACCATGCCTTTAGCATGTTCTTCAATGCGCTTGGCCAGCTCGAACAAGGTGGGCGCGCCTTTGAGAACGCTTTTGCCTACGCTTTTGGCCTTGGCATAAAACTGCCCGCTCATCAGTTGCGCCAAATAGCGGTTGAGTGCGCCCACTGGCGGGCTGATGCTCATTTCGTTGTCGTTGAGGATAACCAGTAGCCGGCAATCTTCCACACCGGCATGGTTCATGGCCTCAAACGCCATGCCCGCCGTCAGGGCGCCGTCGCCGATCACCGCCACCGAATAGCGTTTATCGCCCTTGATCTTGGCCGCCATGGCCATACCCAGGGCGGCAGAAATCGAGGTGCTCGAATGCGCGGTGCCAAAGGTGTCGTATTCGCTTTCCGCCCGCTGCGGAAAACCGCTCAGGCCGCCTAACTGGCGCAGGCTAGACATGCGGTCACGCCGCCCCGTCAGGATTTTGTGCGGGTAGGTCTGGTGGCCCACGTCCCAAACAAAACGGTCGCGCGGGGTGTCAAACACATAGTGCATGGCGATGCTGAGTTCAACGGTGCCTAGGTTGGAGCTGAGGTGCCCGCCGGTTTGCGCGACGCTGTGCAGCAAGTAGCTCCGCAGCTCGTCGGCCACGCGGGGCAGATCGGAGCGCGGCAAGCGGCGCAGGTCCTGGGGACTGTTGATCTGCGGCAGCAAGGCTGTCGTGGGCTTGGCGTTATCTGGCATAAGGGTCAAATCGATTAAAAGTGTCAGCTTACGCGTACAAGGGGCTTAGGCTATCCGTTTTTGAGCCAATGGTAAAGCCTTCAGTGGACACGGTGTATCACCATGTCAGCCAGCGCGGCCAGCGCGGCGGTGTTGGGCAGGCCACTGCCCTGCAGTGCGGCATGCGCCTGCCCGGCCAAAGTGGCGGCATAGGCGCGGCTGCGCTCCAAGCCCATCAGCG
>Ga0114964_10003356_pt1 | contig 10853 bp, 26 predicted proteins | sample C_131016_MF_Meta_FD_92638 | JGI IMG/M metagenome (GOLD analysis project Ga0114964, IMG submission 92638) | Freshwater microbial communities from Lake Croche, Canada to study carbon cycling - C_131016_MF_MetaG | ecosystem: Environmental > Aquatic > Freshwater > Lake | place: Lake Croche, Canada... | reverse complement strand
TCTACAACACCAATCCCTATGCTCAACAACAGCGCAGTCGAGCACAAGGCGGCACACAAACACAAGGTCAAGCTGGTGCACAAAATGCCAGGAACGCAGTGCGCACACAGTCAACTACAGCTAATCCCATGCCGGGCACTCCGGAGTTTGCACAGTTACAACAGCAGTATCAACGCTGATCTAAAACTCAAAAAATCTGTGGGGCCACTGTAGGTACATCCAATTGAGATATCTACGAGCAGATTCCGCCACATATACTATGTGAAATTCATATTCCTGGCTTTGAAACTGCCAACATTCCTTGCGTAGATCCAACTGATGCTGTTGACAGTATGCTGTTATCGCCTGTAGTTCAGGGCTGTCTTGGGGAATTGTGATCAAGATGCGCATCTAGTATTTAGACCCTGAAAGGGTTCAAGCGGCAAAAAATTTCTAGCGTAAAAAAAATTGGCCAAGTACTTACGCAATCAGTAGAAGGTTTTTTTGGGCAAGCCAGTTGCTGTGTCCAAACTGGGATCTACTCTAGGACAACAGTGACCAAAGCGTAGCTGAAACTCAGTGTATACAGCACCTGCGGGAACCCAAAAACGTGTGCGATTGAGATGCGTTTCCGTCACCAGTTTGTGATCAGTTATCCAACGTAACACAGAACTGAAGTTGGGATCCAGCGTAAGCACATAGTACTCGTTCACGGTTAAACTATGCCGGGTTTATACTCTATGCAGTAAGCACATATGGCCATTACAACGACTAGGACAAGCCATGCCCATTTGCTGATAACTCCTTCATCTGAGTATCTACAGTAGTAACAGTCCATGTCTGGGTCGTAATGATAGATTTTACCGTTGCGAGTTATAGTTTCATTATATAGATCATTCATAGAGTTACCTGTAGATGGTAGGTTAAAGACACGTCCTGTATGCATATTGAGCCATTCTGTGTCACTTAACTGCTTGTAGTCTTCTGAGTTCATACTAGTGTTTCCTTAGATTAGCGCATATACCCGCGATAAGCGCATTGGGATTTGCACTATTGGCATTGATACGCTCAATATCTTCTACAGCTACAGTATATAGCTCATGACGCTGAGCCAGTAGATAAAAACGATCTCTAAGCGTGGTAGCTTGAAATACACTGACAACAGCGCCTATAATGCGAGCTAGAATGCGGGAATAGTCCATACAGTATATAGCACCCGAATGGGTCCTGTGGGTCTATTTCAGATTCGCGTAAAAAATTATAAAGAAGTACTTACAGTTTTATGGTGGTGAAAATACTTCGGTACCCATGCGCTACTAGCTATGTTAGTGTGTACTTACATGTATAGCCCCTCACCCCTCTGTGTCGAGATGAATGCCATTCGGTCGCCGGTCGAGAGAAGAAAAAAAATCCCCACCACCGGGAGCGAATCGGATAGTGAGGATCAAAACGAGGATATGCCTCGTTTTAGGTGGGCTAGACCTAGCGGGAGCGAATCGCGTTGATTGGTCTAGCCCTACTGCTAAGGGCGCTCTTATGTGTGTTGTTGTATACTAGCGTGAGCCCCTCATGCATGTTACTTCTGCTACAGCTTGCCACTTGTCCGGGAAGCTGGCTGCCAAGTCTGCTACCTTGAGCACTGTGCGCAGGCTCAGCTCACGCATGCGATGCTTGTTGGAATCCACGAATGCAACCACTTCCAGCTTCTTCTCGTCAGTGAGCTCGTATGAATCCAGCATGCCATGCTCGGTAACTACCTGCTTGATGCGTAACACCTTCTCGCGTTCAGTGTCGATGGTAAGGTCCAAATAGTGGCAACGGCTCTCTAGTGCTTCCAAGTGATCCTGTAGCTTCTTGCTTTTCACGTGATCGAACTTGATGTTGGTAATGAAGATCGCACCGCCCTTGAACTCGAATGTGTTGGGCACACCTTCACTACGTAGCAAGCGACTGTCTGTGTTCCACGAGATCGTACGCTTCTTTGACGTATCTAACGCGGCCTTCAAGATGTTTAGACTGAGATCATCCAACAGGATCGAATCACAGTCGTCGAACACTAGGATGCTCTTCTTGTCTGAGAACTCGTACAGCTTGCTATACAAGCCAATGGCACTCATAGCGCCTTTGACAATCTCGTACTTCTTCAGCTTCTGATCCTGTGCGATATCAGCCAGCACATCATGCTTTGACAGAACCTTCTCTACACCGTAGCTCTTGCCCACGCCTGGGGGGCCTGTCACGATCATAGCTCGCACATCGCCCTTCTTTACAGCACGAGTCATGTCATCCAAGATCTCAAAGCGATCACGTAGACGATTCAGGATCTGTTCATCTGACTCGTGTGCGATGTTCTTCTTTACGGGTTCTTGCTCTAGGCTCGCTGTGGTGCCTTTGCTGGTTTTTGGCTGTTTCTGAAGTGCCATTAGCATCTTACTGGTAACTACCTTTGTTGTCATACACGCTCCTGTGTTAAATTAATAATAGTATTGTACAGTCTCGTTGAGTCTGTGTCAATCCAATCGGCTGCCTGCGTAGGCTGTCAAGCCCAAAGCCTTCAGATAGTTGGCCAGGGCATAGGCGCCTGCTTCTTTGATGTCCACGTTTTGCACGGGCAGATCTCCCGGATTCCACATGCTCAAACACTTGGGTTTGTAGTCCTTCTTGAACCCCGCGGCAATCAATTCCTTAGCCTGCTTTGAGTTGGTACGGTCCACGTAGACATCAACCCAAGCAAAGCCGCAAGCGCCGCGATCTCCGCCCCACTTTTGATATTCGGCCATGCTGGCTTGTTTGGCCAATGGAATGCCTGCTTGGATCTGTTCTGCTGTAATCATAAGTCGCTCCTATAATTGCGTTGTTGAAGTGTATATTATACTACCAAAGCGTGGGGTTGTCAACCGGACGCTCAGTGCGTTTCAGCATGAGAACGCCACAGCCCATGGTTGCTAATCCCAGGATCGCTACAAGGACACAGTCCAGGACGGGACCACCGGTTTCGATCCCACCCACCGCAGCCATGGTTAGCAGTAGGCCTGTAAAGATTAAGAATGTGCTTGATTTCATGCTAGCTCCTTGTGCAGATCGCAGTAGTCAACTTCAGGTTCTTTGTAGGTAATAGAACCTTCGTACTCCAGCTGGCTCCGCTCGAAGTCGCTAAGGTAGCCTTCTGCTTCCACGCGGAATCCCACGATGTACTCTCTGCAGTAGTCATTTGATCGCTCGATGGAGCCACGTGCCATCTCAACGATCTCTGCAGGATCGATGTTGCGAGGTGTGTTGAGGATCTTGTAGCTGGAACCGCCCTTGAACTTCCAATACTGTGGGCAAGCACCTTCGCCGTCCCAATCATGGGCACCGTAGTTCTCCATGTACTGTGTGTCAATTACTAGCATAGTTTCGCTCCTAGTTAGTGTGTAAAGTATTATTATACTGCCGTTTGGCCCGTTTGTCAACAGACTGTGTAGGTTTGTCCCAGGCTGTCCAGTGCTTCTTGTTGTATTTTAGCCACATACTTGTTCACAGTCTTCAGCGCCTTGCGCTCCTTCTCGTCCACGTCAGGACAGCCGTAGTTGGCACGGAAGTTGACCCACGCACTGAGTGTGCCCGCTCGATCTACACCAGTCACAGATCCTTTAAAGGATTCCATGTAATTCAACCGATCACCGTTCAACAGTTCTATTGCTTTGGATAGTTTCATAGTTCGCTCCTTCTTTGTTAATGTTCAGCAGTCTGGGTCAAAGCTCATCCACTCGTCGTACTCAGAGGGCTGACCGTCGTCCTCGTAGTCCATAGCACGTGGAAACTGATCCTCGGGCTCAGGGGCTTCGCAGATCACCACTTCACCATCGGAATCAAGCTCAACCCGAGGATGGCTGTAGCCATCGTAGGTCTCGTAACTGCCACGCAAGATCACGTGGGCATCCTGTGGCATTTGCTCCAATGCCTTGATCAAGTCTCTTACTGTAGTTGTCATATCTCGCTCCTTCTCTTGTTCAGCTTAGGCCGAGTCTCCAAACTCGCTTCGTATCCCTTGGCTACGACCCTTTTTGCATTTCTGCGTGGGTCCTTGCATTTGAGGATCGCCTTGCTTTCTAACTGTTCATGTGCTTATTATAGCTTCAAAAAATAACCCGCGCAACCGGCGGGTTATTCTGGTGGGCCCACCTGGACTCGAACCAGGGACCAAAGGATTATGAGTCCTCTGCTCTAACCAACTGAGCTATAGGCCCGTAAATCGGTTGACTTCTACTGGATCTTGCCCGTCTTCATCTTTGAGGATGTAGACTTCTTCGCATTCCCACATGTGATCTTCAGCTATCAGCTCGGCTTCTTTGAGGGTAGCAACACAATCGATCAGCTCATCTCGCCCATCGATTGTGCCCCAAACTTCATACTGAACGAACATGTTTAGGCTGTGAACGGAGTGTTCTCGTCTTCGGTCACTGCAGGTGCAGCCTTGACTGCCTTGGTGGTCTTAGCTGTAGCGGTCTTGGCCACTGCTTTGACAACTGCTGTTGCCTTGGGAGCCTTCTCATCCAAGTACTCCGTGATAGCTGCCTGAGCATGTGCTCCTGAGAAATCATCCATGCCTTTGATGGCTTGAATACCTGCATACTTGGTGTATGGCTTCTCGAGATCTACCAAGGTGATATCCTCGTGACCATGTTTAGCTAGCACCTTGATGCGCATCACATCATTTGCGAAACGTACCTTGTACTCACCGTTGAGCTTTGATACACCAAAAACGTTATACTGTTTATCTGTTGCCATGTTGTTACCTCTATGTGTGTGGTTTAAGTTGTTATGCCAGTTTCCTTAGCATGTGTTAATTGTACTATCTTTTGGTCTGCTTGTCAACCAATTTCTTCATCTTTTGGACATCTTTTCGGCTAGTTGCCACGGGTAGCGGCTTGCCAAACTCTCTGTCCAAATAGTGTGCCAGCATCTTGCCCTTGATGTTGGTAACCAGATCAAACTGGTCCTGATCAGGGCAGATGAACCGATACGGGCTGTGTCCCCAGCTCATCGTCTTGAGAAACTGATTGAACAGTCTGCGATGCTCTTTGATGTCCACGTCGAACTCAACCAGCGGTCGCAGATGGAAATCAAGTAGGCTCACAGGGCCTCTCTTTCCACTGCTTGATCACTTGAGCTAGCGGTTCGAAGTTCCACTCTCGGATCTTGGGGCGAATGCGATCGGTCTGCTTCTGATCGTGCTCTTTATTCTTCTGCTGGTTGGTCTTCATTGGTTTCCTCTTCATATTCTGCTACTGTTTCTGAAATGCCCATACAGTCATCTAACGCTGTAGGGATCGATTCTCTGATCTGCTCAGAGGTCATTGCTGTGATATCGTAGTAGTCATCACCGTTCTCGTCGTAGATCCCGCAGAATCCCATGCCCGACTCATAGTAGTAGGCCCGAACTGTGTAGCCCTGCTCCATCAATGCTTCATAGACTCCACAGGGTGGGGCCCACGCACTGTCGAAGCCGAATGTGACGCCAGTCTTGCCATCATGTGCATCGTCGTATTCCACTGCTTCGTAGGGTTCTACATCCCACTTGGTGCCCCACTCGTTCACGCAGTAGTCATACCAAGTGCTGTAGCCATACTTCTCAAGGTTGGACTTCTCTGCTGCCTCAAGAGCGATCTGCTCGGGATTGTCAGCGGAACCAACTCGACCCGCTACAATGTGCAGTTCTTTGGGCACAGGCTTGGCAAAGTCGCAGAACTTGCCTTCGTTGATCGCACCTACCAACTCATACATCTTCGCAGGGTCAGTGTGGTTAATCTCTACTGTGTTGTTGCACCAATTAGGCATACGCTGTTCTCCTAAGTTAAAACACTATTATACAACCAAAAGGCCTAGAAGTCAACCGTTGTTTCTACGCCACAGAATAAGTTCCGGGAGGGTTTTGGGAAGTCTCACCCGGGTCGACTAGCAGGTTTTGTAGGGTCTCTTATGAATCGCTAACCTATGGCTAGCCCTACAGGAACGCACTTGTCCCTCAGCGATGTCTAGGAGCGAACTAGCTGTTTACCGTAGCATTAGGGCTGAATTCTTCATCCTGGATACCATTCAAGGTCAACCAATCGTAGACCATCTCTACGGGTATGTCCAAGGTCTTGGCTATGTTCTTCTCGGTCAAGCCCTCGATGTAGAGTTGCTCGATGTCATATGCGATTTCTGATAGTTTACTCATCATTCATTTCCTCTGGTAGATATGCAATTAAGTTGCTTCTGGGAACACTCTTTAACAGCTCTTCAACAGCAGTTAGATCCCCACCCTCGAGATCTACAGCGATCTGATCTAGAACCCGGTCGATCAAGTCCGATAGGGCTACAGCTCGTTTAGTTTCAAATCCAGTCATTCTATCTCCTTGCTAAACAGCGGGGCCGGTCTTGGCCTTTTGCTTGAGGGCTGTGAGCACACGCTTCCAGCGACCACTTTCACGAGTACGGTAGAACCACTTGCCCGACTCTAGGCTGTCATCGTAGCGATACAGGTAGAAGTATTCGCACCATGAACCCTGGTAGTGATCTACAGCAGTTGCGGCGGATTCAAAGCTCTTGTAGGGAGCATCTTCGCCGCGATCACGTGAGTAGAAGGTGGTCATATCGCCGTAGAGCTTCTCGTACTCATCTTCGGGTAACTCGCTGTCCAGCCTTGAGAACTCGTGCTTGATGCCGATCTCGGCTCGCAGTGAGCTGATGTCGCCCAGGGCGATCAAGTTGTTGACCTTAGGGCTAGCACCGTAGTTGTTCTCTAAGATCTCGCCGTTGTGTTCAAGGTAGCCATCCCAGTGGCAGTAGACGGCCTTGACACGACCACTACTAGGGTTCTCAATACCAATCATTGATCTAGTACCCATATCAGCCTCCGAACACTTCTTTGTTAAGGATCTCGTTCTCAACCAAGTCGTAGCAAGCATTCATCGCTTGAGTCACGAAGGTGTAGACCAGGGCCTTTTCTTTGGCCGGCAGTTGCTCAATGCGCTCCTGCAGTTCGGGCAAAGTGGGGGTGTAGAAGAACCCATTGCGTGGAATTGGGTTTTGCACTTGATCGTAAATACCTGACATAAGTTTCGCTCCTTCTGTGTGTGTAAGTGTATATTATAACACGGGCCAGGGCCCGTGTCAATCTATAGTTAAATACCCTGGAACGCAGTAAGGGCTTCTTGTGCGCCCGCATCCAAATACACCGCATCCATAGCCTTTTGCTTCTCACGTGCTACAGTTGCACGATACACTTCCAGCTCTGCGCTCTTAGCTTCCATAGCAGGCCACACAACATCAGAGGGGTTAAGGTAAGGACCCGTGTAGTCTACCTTGTCTGCCTTCAGCGTAATGTCGCCGCTCTTAATGCCTTCAAACACCATGCCCCACGTGGGCTGTTGCGGACGACCGCTGGCACCAAACAGTTCTACTGCCTTAGCCTGCACCTTAGCCTGTGCTACTTCGTTAAGACGACGAACAAAATACTCTCGAGATTGTGCTTCCATTTTTCGCTCCTTAGTTTGCTGTGTTGTAAACTCTGTACTTGCCTTCTGCATCGTAATACCAAACGCCGCCTATGTTGTGGTATCCTTTTTTGCGGAATAGTGTTGCATAATATTTCGCGTAATTAAATGCCATCTTACTTCCTTTGTTGCTAAGTGTATATTATAGCACCAAACTAAAGCCCTGTCAACCCCAGGGTCTTTACATACTCCAGTAGCTCTCACTGGCGGGCGAGCAATAGTAGGGCGTGTCGTAACGCTCTGTGAACCGGCCCCCACCCATCATGTTGGTCTTCTCGACCATAGTCACGTGGATCTCACAACGATAGCCCTCACTGGCCGGGTACTTGCGAGCATAGACCTCTTGGATAGCACCACGATCAGCAGTGCTATGGTCTACCTTGCGATCCAGTCGCTCCCCGGACTTTCGACGGGCATCACGTTTATAAACTTCTACTGTGTACATAAGTTCGCTCCTTATCTAACTGTCTAAGCATTAATTATAGTGCCAAATCAGTTGTGTGTCAACCCCAGGCCTTGAATAACCCGAATAGGCATATGGTTAATGCTACTACGTTGGTAACCAATTGTGGCTTATTTGCCACACGTATGCTCCAGATCAAGTAGCAGATCCCGCCCATGAATCCAGCCACGATGTTCCATGGATAGATGTCAAAGCTCATGAGCGTATACATGGCCAGGAAGCATCCAGTGCCGATCCACTGGATGATGTCGTTGAACTTCAAGCCGCTTCCTTCAAATGGATCACGAACCCACTGTAGTCCTTCTTGGCACGACCCTTGGCTTTCAACCCAATGATGCCTACCCGGGGGTCTAAGAAGCGCAGATCATCTTCATCCGCACTGTACACACCTTCGGGGATCCGGTCGTAGACCACGGCAACATTCATGCCCTGAGCCACTGCCTTGGGAATGTCTGCGGCATTGGATTCAGCACGGCTGAACGTGAGGTGATAGTTGGGGATATGTGCGGTCTTGCGTCCTAGGATCTTGGTATAGTCATAGAACTGTACTGTAGGGAACATTTGGAAGATGTTCAAGCCAGTGTCGCCGATCGTGTACTTTTCCCACGCTAGATCACTAGTACCGTTCAAGCGGAACACGGGCTTTAGGCCCTGCTTACGGGCATAATTAATAGCCTTGTCGATGTCATTGGTTAGATCCTTCATGAAAGCATCACGATCGAAGAAGAATGCAACCGTCTTGCGTATACGTGCTCGCTGTATAACGTTGGTGTTCTCACCCCGCTTGAACATGCCCCCACGTCCAGCAGTGTTGAGACAGCTAGCAATGCATCCAGGGGTAGCCTTGGGACAGGTGTTGTGACCGCTCAGGGTGCTGGGCGCGAGATGCAGGATGAAGCTTAGATAGCCCCGAGCCGTGCCCTTTTGGATCTTGGGGTTAGCTGTACTCAGTAGTTTAAACATGGTTCGCTCCTTGTTTTGCAGTGTAAGTGTATATTATACTGTCAATCGATCTGTATGTCAACCACTTGACCCTTTGAAAAGATCCAGTATTCGTTGATAGGGCACGAGCTGGATCCAGATGATACCCAAACACACGCATTGCCTGGTTGCACTACCGCATGCTCGGTTCCCCGTTCTAGTAGCCGAGCCAGCACTACCAGTAGCTCAAACTCGTTGACTCCGGGCCTTACTTCAACCATATCAACCCCAATCTTTGAAGTCACCGTTGCGCTCGTTGTCCATGTAGCCCTGCCAATAGGCTGCCACTTCTGCCTCTGTGAGCTCTGTGACGGGTTCACCATTGTAAGTGCCCTGGGGATATTTGTGTGGACGAGCTGGACGACGGTAGTAGCTGTCTGCACTACCTCTATCATAGCATCCGCCATGTACTCGATCTATAACCATTTTTCTGCTCCTCTAACTAAAACACTATTATAACGCCAAAAGGCACTGCTGTCAAGCAATGCCCTTAGACTCTACAGGGTTATTACAGTTCCATACTAGCGTAGCCGTCGTCTTGCATGCCCTGCTCTGTAAAGCTAACACTAGTCCCTAGCAAGTCGCTTACAGCCGCCTCAAAGCCCGTGTCTGTGTACATTCGCCAGCTTCCCTCTACATCAGCGCCGTCTACGCCGTCTACGTCATAGCAGACTGCAATGTGTGTGCTAATGTCGCCATCGCCGTCGTAGTCTGTCTCTGCAATGTGTATGCTTGTAATTGTAACTTCCTCAATGTCGCAGTCCCACATACTGTCGCCTGCAAGTTGTACTTTTACTCGGCACTTGTACTCCGTGTTAACAGTGTCGTCTTCTTGTTTAACTTCTACTCTTTTTAGTTTTTTACTAACTTTAAACTGTGTTGCTTGCATAAGTTTCGCTCCTTAAAAAACAATTATACTACACTTTGTCCAAAATGTCAATGCACTGTAATAAGCCCTTACGGGCTGTAGGGTTATGCTGTTTGCTTTGCTTGCAAACGTGCAATCTCTAGTTGCATTTGCACAATTTTTTCTTTTTCTAGTTTAGCAATAAACTTTACTTTTTTTGCTTCGATATCTCTGCGGAACTTTGCTGTGCTTACATTTAGCATATAAGACGTTTGTCCGTAGCTTTGCATTGTGTTTTGCATACAGTAAACTTTAGCACGAGCGGCAGACATTGCGAATGCATTAACTGTGTTTGCGTATTGACCCATTTCGACTCCTTTGTTGCTAAGTTGTTATTATAGCGTCGTTTGGCTAACGTGTCAACACAGCACACAATACTGGACCCAAATGAAGGGTCTTTTGGTCACGCACCGCTACACGAGCACACCCGCCGTGACCTCAGACCATTCTCGGGACCACACCGCTTAACTGATGATCTCTGCTCGAGCTGTTGTGGGGATAGTTTTGGGTTGAGTTCTGGGCAGAGTCAAACAGCTGAGAGCGCCGTTCCAATGCCATTTTTTACAGTTGATGCATTCCATGTGAGTCCTTGTTGATCAAGCTGTATTATAACACAAGTGATGCCCTCATGCAACACAAGAAGCAGTTATTCGTTGTGAACCGTGACTTGATAACGGGTACGGGGCAACTCAGTCAATATGTACTCTGATGCTTCCCATTGATCTGTAAACACAGCAAAGTCACAGGTGCTGTTGTTGTATTTGAAACAGTGTATGTGACCATTGTCTCCCTGCTTAACATGTACAGCGTGAGTTGAAGTTCTGATAGTGACAGCAAAGGCAGCTCGCATGTGATTCTCCCGGTTGTATATAGTACTTATGAGTTAGACCTATTTGAACCGTGATTATAGTGTGATCACACGGTACTAGCGTGTGACTCGGTGATCTATCGTGTGGCAAAGTGTGAAATAGATCTCATCATGGCGCATAGCGGTGTGTACAGC
>Ga0114964_10003354_pt1 | contig 10853 bp, 7 predicted proteins | sample C_131016_MF_Meta_FD_92638 | JGI IMG/M metagenome (GOLD analysis project Ga0114964, IMG submission 92638) | Freshwater microbial communities from Lake Croche, Canada to study carbon cycling - C_131016_MF_MetaG | ecosystem: Environmental > Aquatic > Freshwater > Lake | place: Lake Croche, Canada... | reverse complement strand
GGATGGCGCTGTTTCCAATCGGAGATGATGGAGTTGAGTTGCTCTCTCTGCGATGGGGAGAGGATCCCGTCAAGAATGGCGCCGAGGTCTTTCTTCATTCCCCGAAGGGCCTCCAGCAGAGGCTCCCCTCCCTTCCCAAAGACCTGAGGATTCCAGGAATGGGCCACAGACCACTCCGAAAGGTCCGTCAAAACCGCCATGTCGAGGAGACTTCCCGCGGGGTCATGACCCGTAGCGATCTGCATGCCAGCAGCCGAGTAGAGAACCTTCCAATGCTCGGCGGCAGAGCGCTTCTGCGGATCGGTTTCACTGCGGAGATACTGATCAAGGGCCTGCCAGACCGCCATGGTGAAGCGGTCGGAGAAGTCCATCATCTCCTGCTGAAGCAGGTGCGACTTGGAAGCCTCGTTATGGGATCGCTCGGGAAAGAGACCTTCTTTTTTCTCGTGCTTTGCCCCGAATAGATCAAGGGCCTGCAGCTGCCCCGCTGTGACTGCAAAAAGCACAAAACCGGCGTAAATAATCCGAAGGCTGGAGGGAATGGACATCGTTCAGAGTTAGGTGCCAAGGGTTCTCCGGGCAAGCACCCAAACAGAGACTAGAACGAGTCGACTCTGTTGATCCGGAGCACCCAACCGGCTTCGCCCGGCTTCAGAATGTACTGGAACTGACGCCATCCATCCGTGGGAGATGAATTGGAATCACCCGGTTTATAGACGGGGAAGCGGCGGGCAAAACTGTTCTCGATGACGGCGAACTCGTCGTGCCCCATGTAACCGGAAAGGTCTTTCTCTTGAGGTGGGGTGATGAAGATCTCGGTCAGGGATTTTTGCCCATTGGTGGCCCAGGCGTAAGCCTTGCCATAGGAACCGCTTCCGGGGCTGGTCGTGTAAAGGAAGAGCTCGGGGGCACCGTCTCCGTTGAGGTCGGCGACCTCGGCCTTGGTCACCAAACCATCAACCGGTTTCGTGATAGGTGGATTGCTCCCCTTAAGTCCCTTCGGCGTGATGGTGACGGTGTTGCCATCAGCTCTATTCGGTGAGGTGATTGTGTAGGTTATCCCATTCTCCTCAAGCCTCTGTGAAAAGCCCCCGGCATACATGGGCAGTGAGAACATTAGAGATCCGGCTATGAGGAGGGCACGTGTCATGAGATCAAGGATCGCATCGCAGTAAGGATTAGGCTATCCATTCCATGCATCCTGATCGGGTCGCCTAAAGGATAGCGGTGCTGGCGCTTTACCGGCATCTTCATCGCTGCAAACAAGTCCTTCATGAAACTTACGATCCATCTCCTGATTCCCCTCATCGTCCTAGTGCTCTGCTCCTGCTCTTCGACCACTTTCATGCATACCTCGGGCACCGGCGTGCAGCGCGGATCCGGAGGTGCCTATCGGATGGTGGATGGTATCGAACTCTACCAAGAGGGCGCCCCCAACCGCCCCTATCAGATAATCGGAGTCATTGAGGATAGTCGTCCGGCCGGACCATGGACCCTGGGCCCCCGCGCCAATACAGTCGCCAAGCTGGCGCTGCAGAACGGTGGGCAGGCCGTTGTCCAGCAGTCTGATGTGCGTCAGTTCGTCGGCTTCAGCACCTCCAATAACGCGAACTGGAACCAGTACCAGAATGCCAACTGGAATAAGAACAGGAACGGCAACAACAACAATGGACAGTACCAGAACTGGGGGAATGGGAACGTAAACAGGTACACTTACGGAAATGCCAACGGCAATTCCACGACCACCGCGCTTTACAACGCCCACTCACGCTTCCTCGTGATCCGTTATCGGTGAGAACGAGACTTCTCATCCCGGCGGTGCTTTTGGCAATGCCAGGGCTTGCGACAACGCTTGCCGCGGAACCTTCCATCCAAGTTCTACTCGTCAATCAACGTGACCTCCCCGGATGGCAGGGCGACCCCGTTGGCGATGTGGTACTGGATAACCATGGAAAGAACGTGATGCTCACCACCACGGCAACTGCACAGCAACCAAAGGTCTCCAAAGATGGTTTCATCGGTTGGGTCGATTGCTCCGAAGAGGGAAAGCCGAGCGTACTGCATATAGCAAAAGGGGTACCCATCGGATCACGACTCATCCTAAGACGCCATGACGGATCACTTCTCACCATCCCCTCGGAGTGTCCCATCATTGGAAAATGGAATTTTGAGACTGATGGAGCTCATATCGTCATGAAATCCCGTGGACTTCATGGCCCGGCAGCCATCGAGCGCTTCACACTAAGCGGCCAGCAAGCAGGTAGATGCAATGCATATGATGAAAAGCCCCCAGAGTGGGCCATACCCTATCTGGATCGCTAAGCTTCTTGCTTTCCTGAAGAGCTTGGAAGTTTGGATGCGGGGCTAGGCGCGCGAGGGATGGCGTAGTAAACCTACGCCGACCAAGCAGCAACGCCGCCCCGCGCCAAAATCCCGCGCCTATTCCGCGACCTCTTCGTCTTTTTGGGATATCACCGGCGCAATCCGCTGCAACTTCTCGCCTGCGGGCAGGCCGATGAGTTTCACACCCATGGTATTGCGACCCGCCTCGCGGATCTCGGAGACACGGGTGCGAACCATCTGGCCACCGCTGGTGATCAGCATGAGCTCGTCCTCATCGGTCACGGTGAGGGCTCCCACGACGAGTCCAGTCTTGTCTCCGGTCTTCATGGTGATGACTCCTTTGCCGCCACGGGACTGCTTGCGGTAATCCTCGAAGGGAGTGCGTTTGCCGATGCCGTTGTCACCCGCCACAAGGAGCGTAGATCCGGCGCGGACAAGGCTGGCGGAGACAACATAGTCCCCCTTGTCGGGACGGATACCCCACACACCGACAGTGGCACGGGCCTGGTCACGAAGCTCCTCCTCGCTGAACCGGATACTCATTCCCTCGCGGGTGACGAGGATCACCTCATCGTGCCCTTCGGTGAGAACCGCGGAGATCAACTCGTCATCCTCCTCAATCTTGATGGCGATGATGCCTCCCTTGCGGATGTTGGCGAAGTCACCAAGGTTTGACTTTTTCACGATACCGCTTCGGGTGGCGAAGAGGATGTGCTTCTCGGGATTCCAAGTGGTCTCGACACCGCCCGCGCCGCCACTGGTGGTCGACTCGATGCGCATGGTGGCCGCAATCTGCTCGCCGGCCTGGAGATTCAGAATATTTGCGATCGATTTCCCCTTGGCCGTGCGGCTCATCTCGGGGATCTCGTAGACGCGCTCGACGTAGCAACGCCCGGTCTTCGTGAAGAAGACGAGATAGTCGTGCGTGCTGGCGGTGAAGAGGTGCTCGACGAAATCATCGTCCTCGGTTTCGTTCTGAGCCTCTTTGGTGGTCATGCCGATGACTCCCTTGCCACCGCGCTTCTGCGAGCGGTAGGCGCTCACGGCGGTGCGCTTGATAAGCCCCTTGTGGGTGACGGTGATGATACACCCTTCATTGGCGATCAGATCTTCGATGGAGATCTCCCCCTCCTCGGGAACAAGCTCGGTAAGGCGGGGGCCGGCATGCTTGTCACGGATCGCCTTGAGTTCGGCCTTGATGATCGAGAGGACACGCTCCTCGCGGGCCAAGATGTCGAGGAGGTCCTTGATCGTCTTGAGAAGCTCCTGATACTCGGCATTGAGCTTGTCACGCTCCAGTCCGGTCAACTGGTAGAGGCGGAGTTCGAGGATGGCATCTGCTTGGGGCTCGCTGAAACAGTACTGCCCCTTCTCATTGAGACGGGACTCATGGCGCAAAAGGATGCCGAACTTCTCGACCTCCTTCTTGCTGAAGGTCAATGCCAGGAGGCGGGTGCGGGCCTCGTCGCGATTGGCGGAATCGCGGATGATCTTGATGAAGTTATCGAGGTTCGCGAGAGCGATCAGGTAACCCTCAAGCTTCTCCGCACGGGCCTCGGCCTCACGGAGGAGGAAGCGGGTGCGACGAAGGATAACCTCGCGGCGGTGCTCGATGAAGCAGGCGATCGCCTCCTTGAGGGAGAGGAGCTTGGGACGACCACGGTCGATGGCCAGCATCGAGATGGAGAAGGAGGACTCAAGCGCGGTGTGCTTGTAGAGATTGTTGATCACCACTTTGGGGATGGCGTCCCGCTTGAGCTCGATGACCACGCGGGTATTCTCGTCGGACTCGTCGCGGATGGCGCTGATGTCTGTGATGATCTTCTCGTTCACCAGCCCCGCGATGCGCTCGACGAGGGTGGCGCGATTGACATTGTAGGGAATCTCGGTGATGACGATCTGCTCGCGACCACCCTTGATCTCCTCGACGCCGGCGCGCCAGCGGACCTTCACGGAGCCGCGTCCGGTCTCGAAGTACTGCTTGATGCCGCCGATGCCGCAGAGTTGGCAGCCCGTCGGGAAGTCGGGCCCCTTGATGTGCTTCATCAACTGGTCGATCGTGATGTCGGGATTGTCGACCTGGGCGCAGACGGCATCAATGGTCTCGCCGAGATTGTGAGGCGGGATGTTGGTCGCCATGCCGACGGCGATGCCGGTGCCACCGTTGACCAGAAGGTTCGGAATGGCGGCGGGGAAGACGGTCGGCTCCTCGCGGGTGTCGTCGTAGTTCGGGACGAAGTCAACCGTGTCGTGGTCCATGTCCTCCATGAGGACGGCGCCGAGGGGTCTCAGACGGGCCTCGGTGTAACGCATCGAGGCTGGAGGATCGCCTTCCACGGAACCGAAGTTGCCCTGCCCCTCGATGAGGGTCTCGCGCATAGCCCATGTCTGGGCCATGTGAACGAGGGTCGGGTAGATCGCCTGGTCGCCGTGGGGATGGTAGTTACCCATGGTCTCGCCGACGATCTTCGCGCACTTGAGGTGCTTGCGGGTCGGCATAACGCCGAGTTCGCTCATGGCGAAAAGAATGCGGCGCTGGGAGGGCTTGAGTCCGTCGCGGGCATCGGGGAGAGCGCGGGAAATGATGACCGACATGGAGTAGTCGAGAAAGGATCTCGAGATCTCCTCGGCGACATCGATCGGTTCGACTTTTTCGTTCTGGTTATACAAGGGATTGGGGCTCCGGGGCGGTTTGAGGTTGGATGCGCACAATATAAAGGGGCAACGTGGCGATGGGAAAGTACGAAAGTGGGAAAGTCAAAGGTTTCGGAACAGTTACAGCTGTGCCACCCCCCATCCGATGCCAGGATGGCTCGGGCTTTGTGGCCCCAACCTCCTGCTCACCACCCCGGACGATTATTCCCACTTTCCCACCTTTTACTTTTTACCTTCCTAACAACTTCTCCAACTCCTTTACCCGCTCGTAGAGCTTTCCAAGCTGGGAAATGTAGAAGTTGGTCTGCTTCCACTCCTTCATCGGCTTGGCAGGCGCCCCGATAACCATGCTTCCCGGAGGAACATTTTTGGAAAGGCCCGATTGGGCGCCGATAACAGCCTTGTCTCCGATCTCAATATGGCCAGCCAAGCCGACCTGACCCGCCAAGGTCACGTAGGACCCAACTCTGGTACTTCCGGCAATTCCCACTTGAGCACAAATAATGGAATGGGGGCCGATCTGGACGTTGTGGGCGATCTGAACAAGATTATCGATTTTGCTCCCCTCCCCAATGACCGTACGGCCGAAACGGGCGCGGTCGATCGTCGTGTTCGCCCCGATCTCGACATCGTTTCCGATCTCAACGATCCCGGTCTGGGGAATCTTCACATGACGCCCCTCCTGAAACTCATAACCGAATCCGCAGGAGCCAATCACCGCCCCCGGTTGGAGGATGACTCTGTCTCCTAAGAGGCACCTCTCACGGATGATGGCGCCGGCGTAGAGCCTGCAATGGCTTCCCAATCGCACCTCGCGTCCGATCTGGCATCCCGATCCGATCACCGATCCCTCACCAATGATGGCCCCGGCCTCGATCACAACCAACGGCCCGATGGAGACGCCTTCACCAAGATTAGCCGAAGGATCCACCACCGCCGAGGGATGGACGCCAAATTGAGCGGGTGGCTCGACCGGAGCGAAAGCCGCGACCGCGGCGGCAAACGCCGCAGAGGGATTTTCGACGCGAAGCATTACGGGGGTAATTGCCTCGTCGACATCCCGCGAAACGATCACTGCGCTGGCCTTGGAAGCGCGAAGTTGGGCGAGGTAACGGGGATTTCCGTAAAAAGTGATGTCACCCTCCCTAGCCTCCTGAAGGGAGGCCACCCCCGTGATCTCGACTTGGCCGACCCCGGGGTCCTCATCAGCCCCGACCAAGCGCGCCAGATCCAGCAGTCTCATCGATGCAGGTGGCGCGGACTTACCCCATCCGTCAGTTGGAGGGTTTCGCGGCGGCGCCCTTGTTCAGCGCGGTGAGAACCTCAGAGCTGAAATCAAGGTCGTCACGGGAATAGAGCACCACGGGAATTGCTCCGGAACTCAGTCCTGATTTATCGAGAACGAGATCGTAGGCCTTGGCTTTCACAAGATCGTTCACAGTTTTCATGATGTCCTCAACGATGTCCTTGCGCATCCGCAGGAACTGATCCTGCAGGGCCTTCTGCTTCGAGGTACGGTAATCGGCGATTTCCTTGTCGAGCGCCCGGGCCGCATCGATCTTAGACTGAAGATCCTTCTTCTTGGAATCGGCCGCTTCCTTGCTGAGCCCTTCGTTCTGAGTTGCGGCAGTCAGAGTGTTGATCTCCTCCATGCTTTTTTTGAGGGACTCGACACGGACATTGAGTTCATCATTGGCAGCTTTCTCGGCCTCCGAATACTTGGCCTGCGCATCCTTGGTCTTGGAGTACTCCGTGAAGACCCGGTTCATGTCGACGATGCCGATCTTGATATCGGCTCGGGCGATTCCGGATCCTCCCAAGACAATCAGGGAGGCGAGGAGGAGAATGCGGGTCGGAGAATTCATAAGGAAAAGGTACGATGAAGTACTAATCCCATCTAGAAAGTGTAGCCAACATTAAAGTTGAACTGACCGCTGGTCTGGTTCCACTCGTCACTCATAACAGGGTAACCCCAGTCGATACGGATCGGACCAATCGGGAGCTCGATGCGGGCTCCAATACCGACGTCACCGTTGAGTCCGCCAGAGGTGAAAGATTGTCCGTTAGCAAATGTAGTAACTTGAGATGGACTAAAATCCCAAGTGGTTGCATTCACAAAACCCCAGTCGGTGAAGATCGCACCGCGCAGGCGGGGAATGATCGGGAAGGTGAGTTCCGCCGTACCATACACCGAAGAGCTTCCTCCAATGGGATTGCCGTATTGATCCTTCGGACCCACCTCGCGGTAGGCGAATCCGCGCATATCGTTGGCGCCGCCGAGATAGAGTTCGTCGAAAATCGGTACAGAATTCGTTATCCCCTTGGTTCCATCCCCCCACGAATTCACCACACCAACGGACCCCTTGGTCAGAAGGATCATGTCCCAAGGAAGGGGGAAGTACTTCTTGGCATCAAGACTGATGCCGTAATCCTGGACATTCCCGCCCAATCCACCACCGGAAATAAAGCCCGTTAGGCCGATTGCCTGACCTTTATGGGTGAGCAGGAGGCTGTCGCGGTTATCGAAGTCAAGACCCCCAAGGAGGCAACTCTTCGTATAGGGAGAGTTGGTTCCAGCCTGACCAATGGTGTTTCCATAATTGCCGCTCAGGTTGTAAATCTTGATGTTTTCCAAACGATATTCACCGCGCAAGGCGGTGAAGGGGGTGATCGCCTTGCGCGCCTGAAGGGCGCCGCCGAGATTCGACTGATTGTAAACCGTGCTCAGGAACGAGGCCGCATGATAGTAGAACTCCCCGCCAACCGAGACCTTATAGCCCATGAACCACGGCTCGGTGATCGACATGACAAAATCCTGACGCTCGAGACCATACTGGCCGCGGATGCGGAAACGCTGTCCGGCACCGGTGAAGTAGGGCCAGTTGAAGAGATCGAAGTTGGACTGCTGGAGTTCGGCAAAGCCGACCAAGCTGTCGATCGAGCTGAAGCCGGCACCGAAGTTGAACGATCCGGTCTTCTTCTCCTCAACGATGACATCGAGGTCCTTGCGCCCCGGCACCAGCGTGTCCTGAGGGGCCATGTCGACCTTGGAGAAGTAGTTCAGGTTCATCAGACGGGTCTTGCTGACATCCACGAGCGTGGTGTCGAAGATGCCGCCCGGTTGCACCGCAAGCTCTCGGCGAATCACCTTGTCCTTGGTCTTGGTGTTGCCCTGGACATTGATGAGGTTCACGTAGGACTGGACACCCTCGTCGATGCGGTAGGAGAGGTCGACCTGCCCGTCACCCGCCGGGGTGATCTGGGGCTGGGCGACCATGTCGACATAGCCGCGGGAGCCGTAGTAGCTGCGGATGGTTTTAAGATCGGCACCCATGCCGTCCGGAGTGTAGAGCGATCCCTGCTTCATCTTGAGGAAGCGGACAAGTTCCTCCGGCGCCACGATCGTCGATCCCTCAATGGAGATCCTGTTAACGCGGTATTGCGTTCCTTCCGAGATGGAGATTACCAGATCAACTCCGTTACCGCTGGGAAGAGGTGTCGTCTGGACATCAGTAACGCGCATGTCGGCGAAGCCCCTGCTCTGGTAGAGGGTGCGGATCGCATCCTTGTCCTCATCCATCTGAGAAGGGGTCAGACGCCCCGCCTTGGTGAGGAAGGAGAGGATATTTGCCGTCTTGGTCTTCATGACCTTGAGAAGATCCTTCGGAAGAACCGAATCGTTCCCCGTGAAGGTGATGCGGCGGATGACGAGCTTCGGCCCCTCATTGATCGAGAAAACAACCCGCATCTTTTTGTCCGCAAGCTGCGTGGTCTTCGCCTCGACTTTCACATCGGTGTAGTTCTTGTCCTCGTAGAGTTTGAGGATCTTCTGGCGGTCGTCGTTGATCTTCTCGTCGTTAAGGGGGTCGCCGGGCTTCGTGGTGATCTCCTTGCGGATCTTGGAGGAGGGTACGGCCTCGGCTCCCTCGATCAGGACCTCACCGATGGTGACACGCCCCTGGAGAAGGACGGTCACCTTGAGTCCACCTGTCATAGGCTCGGCAAAGATACGGGCGTTAGAGACACTCCCAGTCGCATAGAGCGCCTTGATATCCTCTTCGACAAGGCGCTCATTGTAAGGGGCCCCCGGCTTGGTCGCTAGATTATCGAGAACACGCTCCCGGCTCAGCGTCGTGGGTCCGACGAACTGGACGTCGATTTCCTTGATGATCGGAGCCTGAACGGGCATTTGGGCATCCAGGCTCACCCCTTGGGAAAGGATCAAGAACAACCCAAGAAGCAGGCGCAGAAGCAGGGTCGGTCGAAGCGTCATGAAAAAGGGTTCAAGGATGTCTGAAAATGACCCGCCATTAGAAGCGGGAGGGGGGTGGCGCGGTCAAGCCGCTATTTGGAAGGCGTTCCCCCGAGTTGCTCCAAAATGGCCGGAATCTCGGAAAGAGCCGTGATCGTATGGTCCGGAGTGACCTCGGCGTGCTCCTCGGAGCCCGGCACCCTGATCCAGATGGAACGGATCCCTGCGTTACGAGCCCCGGTGATATCACGCTCCAGGCTGTTGCCGACCATGAGCGCCTCGTCAGCGGACACGCCCAACTCGGAGAGGAGCCTGTGAAAAATCTCCGGCTCAGGCTTGCCGATGCCGTGCTCGCCCGAGACCGCAATCGCCTTGAAGAAAGGCTCCAGCCCAGAAGCCGCGATCTTCTCGCGCTGCAGGTCGGGAGCTCCGTTGGTGAGAAGGGCTAGGCTATGGGTGGCGGCGAGCGTCATCATCAGATCCCGAGCCCCTGTCAGAAGCCGCTGGCGCGCACGACGGGTCGCCGCAAACTCACCGGCAAGCACCTCTCCCGCTTCGACGGGAAAATCCTCGCGCTGGGCGGCGATCGCCTGGGAAAAAACCTCCTTACGGTAGTTCTGCGACCAGTTGCGCAGAGCCTTCAATTCGGGAGCCTCCCCGGTAAACTCCCCCCAGAGACACTCAAAGGCACTGATGCCGATCGATCGGCAGAAGGGGCGGCACTCACCCTCACCCCAAAGCTTTCGGGCGATTGCCATGGCATCGCGGGCAAAGGCGGCCGGCTCGACCCCGAAGCGGGAGGAAGCAACCGCGGCCGTGTGGGCAAACGTCTCGTGGGAGACCGCCTCATCAACGGCCAACGTATCATCCAGATCAAAGAGAAGGGCGCGAATTGCCATAGCCGACAAGAGTCCCCCAAAAGCCCCACCTCAAACGAGCAAAAAGCGCCTCTCTTTTGCTCGCGATTCCTTAATTGCCGTGAAATCTCGCTCAGAGACGCGGAGGTTTTAAAAGAAGGGGCAGCAAGCATAAGGGCTTGGAAGTTTGGATGAGGGGCTAAGAACACGAGCGCCGCTGTATGAAACATACTGCAAGCGAGTGGTGACAACGCCCCTCGCCAAAATCCCAAGCCCCTATCCCAGGACGAGTTTGGCGGTAACCAGATAACAAGTGACGGTGAAGAGGTCCGCCGCCGCGAGAGTAATCGGCCCAGCCGCAATCTTCGGATCCCATCGGACAACACGAAGCAACACGGGGACCAGGATGCCAAGCAGGGAGGCCACAATGATCGCCACAAAGACACTTCCGCCAATCGAAAGGGCGGCCGGAAGGTCGCGCCAGAAAAGACCGACCATGAGGGCCACAGTGCTTCCAGCAAGCAGGCCGAGCAGGGAGGCGGTGACGATCTCGCGACCAAGTTTGAGCCGAATCCATCGACTGCGGATTCTGGAAGCAGGAAGAGACTGCACCGTCAGGGCAAGCGACTGGGCGGCGACCGCTTCACCAAGACCGAGAACCAGCGCCATGAAGACGGCAAGGACGACCTTTTGCTGCAGCGTCGCCTCGAATGCTCCGGCCAGGACAGCGCAGAGCACACCCCCGG
>Ga0114964_10003353_pt1 | contig 10853 bp, 11 predicted proteins | sample C_131016_MF_Meta_FD_92638 | JGI IMG/M metagenome (GOLD analysis project Ga0114964, IMG submission 92638) | Freshwater microbial communities from Lake Croche, Canada to study carbon cycling - C_131016_MF_MetaG | ecosystem: Environmental > Aquatic > Freshwater > Lake | place: Lake Croche, Canada... | reverse complement strand
GTCGATCATTCCCGGGATCATCACGTGGCCGATCCGATCGGCGATGCCGACCTCGGCCGAGATCCGCGCCACCTTGCGGGCCTCCTCGAGTTGCTCTCCCCGGCTGCGATCGGTGTTGGGCGCGACCATTTCGAGCGCGACCGTACTGAGGGGCGCGGGGGTCAGGGGCACGGTGACCCACCCTACCGACACTCGCTTTCGACACTGAAGAATTCGCCGGAGGAACACTTGACTCATTCCAGAAAACCCGACAGGATCGCATCGTGCCGTCTACATCGGAATTCGCGGAGCAGTTGCGAAACTCCGACCTGCGGGTGACGCGGCCGAGGGTCGCGGTGCTTGATGCGGTGCATGACCATCCCCATGCCGATACCGACACCATCTTCGGTGCGGTGCGCACAGGTCTGCCCGAGGTGTCGCGGCAGGCCGTCTACGACGTCCTCGCCGCATTGACCGACGCGGGCCTGGTCCGTCGCATTCAGCCCTCGGGATCGGTCGCCCGATATGAGTCGAGGGTCAGCGACAACCACCACCACGTGGTTTGCCGCGCCTGCGGGATCATCGCTGACGTTGACTGCGCTGTCGGCGATGCCCCGTGCCTGACTGCGGCGGTCGACCACGGCTTCGTTCTCGACGAGGCCGAAGTCACCTACTGGGGTCTATGCCCCGACTGCTCGACCTGACAGGAACTTCGCGGCCACATCTGTGGCCACGGCTGGAATCACCCACTCCGGAAAGGAAATTCAATGGCTGAGGAAAACACGGGCGGCTGCCCAATGGGGATCAGGCCGCCTGCAGAGGGGGGCAGCAACCGCGACTGGTGGCCCGACCAGATCAACCTCAAGATGCTCGTGAAGTACCCGGCCGAGAACAATCCGATGGACCCCGATTTCGATTACGCCACCGCCGTCGCGACCATCGACGTCGACGAACTCAAGGCCGATGTCGAAGCGGTCATGACCGATTCGAAGGATTGGTGGCCCGCCGACTACGGCAACTACGGTCCGTTCTTCGTGCGGATGGCGTGGCACTCGGCCGGCACCTACCGGGTGCAGGATGGCCGCGGTGGCGCCGGCTCGGGTATGCAGCGCTTCGCGCCGATCAACAGCTGGCCGGATAACACCAGCCTGGACAAGGCGCGCCGGTTGCTGTGGCCGATCAAGAAGAAATACGGCAAGAGCCTGTCCTGGGCGGATCTGATGATCTTCGCCGGTAACCACGCCATGGACGCGATGGGCTTCGAGACCTTCGGTTTCGCCTTCGGCCGGCAAGATCGCTGGCAGCCCGATGAGGACATCTACTGGGGTTCTGAGGACACCTGGATGGGGACCAGCGCGCGATACACCGGCCAGCGAGTCTTGGAGAACCCGCTCGGTGCCACCACGATGGGCCTGATCTACGTCAATCCTGAAGGACCCGAGGGTGTTCCTGATCCGTTGGCCGCCGCGATGGATATCCGTGAGACGTTCGGCCGGATGGCGATGAACGACGTGGAAACCGCGGCACTGATCGTTGGCGGACACGCCTTCGGCAAGACGCACGGCGCGGGTGGCGACGGAACCGTCGGTCCCGAACCGGAAGGTGCTCCGCTTGAGTTGCAAGGCCTGGGCTGGAAGAGCGCTTTCGGCAGCGGGGTCGGCAAGGACGCGGTCACCAGCGGTCTGGAGGTGATCTGGACGTCTAACCCAACCCGGTGGGATAACGGCTACTTGGAGAACCTCTACGGCTACGAGTGGGAACTGACCGCCAGCCCCACCGGAGCCCATCAGTGGAAGCCCAAGGACGGTGCAGGCTCTGACGCCGCCCCCGAGGCCTTCGGATCGGGCAGGACCAACCCGTCGATGCTGACCACGGACCTTTCGATGCGGGTGGATCCGATCTACGGGCCCATCACCCGTCGCTGGCTGGACCATCCCGAGGAACTCGCCGATGCGTTCGCCCGGGCCTGGTTCAAGCTGATCCACCGCGACATGGGCCCGGTGGCCCGGTATGTGGGGCCCCTGGTACCCACGGAGGCCCTGCTCTGGCAGGACAACGTTCCGGCCGGCCAGAGCAAGCTCAGCGCTCAGGATGTCACCACGCTGAAGGAGCAGATTCTGGCGTCGGGTCTGACTGTGCCGCAGCTGGTTTCGACCGCGTGGAAGGCCGCGGCGTCGTACCGCGACAGTGATAAGAGGGGTGGCGCCAACGGTGGCCGCGTCCGCCTGCAGCCGCAAGCCGGCTGGGAGTCCAACGAGCCCGACGAACTCGCCCAGGTGGTGCGCAAGCTGGAGGAGATCCAGCAGGCGTCCGGTACCAAGGTGTCGTTCGCCGATCTTGTCGTGCTTGGCGGTGTTGCGGCTGTCGAAAAGGCGGCCAAGGATGGCGGGGTCGATATCACGGTGCCGTTCACCCCCGGCCGTGGCGATGCCACCCAGGAGATGACCGATGTTGATTCGTTCTCCTACCTGGAACCGAAGTCGGACGGGTTCCGCAACTTCGCCGGCAAGGGCAACCCGCTGCCAGCCGAGTACATGCTGATCGACCAGGCGAATCTGCTGACGCTGACCGTGCCGGAGATGACGGTTCTGGTGGGTGGCCTTCGGGTTCTGGGTGCCAACTTCAAGGAAACGAAGCTCGGCGTGCTCACCGACAAGCCGGGTCGGCTGACCAACGACTTCTTCGTGAACATTCTCGATATGGACACCGTGTGGTCGCCGTCTCCGAAGGACGACGGCACCTATGTGGGCAAGGACCGGGTCAGTGGCAAAGAGACGTGGACCGGCAGCCGCGTTGACCTCATCTTCGGGTCGAACTCACAGTTGCGTGCACTGGCGGAGGTCTACGCCGAGGACGATGCCAAGGAGAAGTTCGTGCGCGACTTCGCCGCGGCGTGGGCCAAGGTGATGGACCTCGACCGGTTCGATGTGAAGAAGTAACGGCTCGACAAGACCGCGTACGGAAATACCCCCGCCGGTGGCGGGGGTATTTCCGTATCGGGGAACTAGCCGCAGGTGTTGGCGCTGACCCATCGGCCGTTGTAGCCGACGCAGGCGTTCACCGCTGGTGCGGGATCATTCGGCAGCGGAGCATAAACATTGGGTTCCACCACATACGGTGCCATCACGTCAGACAGGTTGGCGCAGCCACTGACCGAGACCCGCCTGCCTGCACTGGCGCAGACGTCGGCATTAGCCTCACCGGCTGGCGCGATGGTGACGATCGCCGCGGGCACTGCGGTCAGACCCAGGATAACCGCCCCGGTGGCGTACCAGGTTCGGGTGGATTTTCTCATCTGCGGTCCTCTCATCGGCACGACCAGCAAAGTATAGGCGCGGACGCCGCTAACGCGGTGCCCGGCGACGGCGTCGCCGCGTCCAGATCGCGGCCGTGGCCGCCGCCAGGACAGTCAGTACCACTAACCACGGCCAGGCGCCGTGCTGATAGACCCAGCCCGCGAGTGTCCGCTGGATCCGGCCGGCCGCGTTGATGACGGGATCGTCGGCGCTGCCGTTTGCAGAGAACAGCCGGACCTCGTAGAAGCCGTAATAGCCGACATACAGTCCGACGATCACCAGGATCAGCCCGCTGATCCGGTTGATGTAAGGCAGCACGGTCCGCATCCGGTCGATCAGCGAGGAACTCGCCAGCGCCACCGCCACCGCGAGCACCCCGACCACCAGGGCGATCCCGGCCGCGTACGCCAGATAGACCAGCACGCCCTGGGCCGGCGATCCCTGCCGCAGGCTGCTGCCGGTGACCGCAAGGAACGGACCGATCGTGCACGACAGCGACGCGATCGCGTAGCCGACGCCGTACCCGAACATCGACCCCAACCTCGATGACGGCACCCAGCGTCCGCCCGCCAGATTCGGCGCCCGGATTTCCCGGCCGGACAACAGCCAGATCCCGAGGGCGACGAGGCTGACCCCGATCGCCAGCGTCACGTACGGCAGGTACTGCTGCACCGTCGAGGCCACCGACACCGTCAGCAGACCGAATGATCCGAACACCGCCAGGAAACCCAGTGCCATAGCCGCGGTCGCGGCCAGTGCGCGTCCCACCGCGGTGACCTGGCTACTGCCCTGCGGGTCGATCACCAGGGTCAGATACGCGGGCAGCATCGCGAAGCCGCACGGATTGAACGCCGCCACCATGCCGGCGACAAACGCCAGACCGACAAGGTTCTGGTTCAAGGTCGGTTCAAGGTCAGTTCAGGATCAGGACGTCAGGGCTTGCACACGGTCGGTCAACTCCTGCTGCGACATCGCCGAGGTGGGGTTGTTGACGAAGGTGGATGACCCGTCGGGGCGCAGGAACACGTATGCGGGCTGCCACGGCACGTTGAACCGCGCCCAGATCGAACCGTCGGCGTCATTGAGGTTGGTGAAGTTCAGGTTGTACTTCGACACGAAGTTCTGCATGGCGCCGACATCCGCACGGGTGGAAACCCCGACGAACGTCACCTTCGGGTTGGCCGCCGCGACCGCGCTGACGTTGGGGGCCTCGGCGTTGCAGAACGGGCACCACGGCGTCCAGAACCACAGCACGGCCGGTTTGCCCTGCAGGCTCGCACCGTTGAAGGGTGCGCCGCTGAGCGTGGTGCCGGTGAAGTTCAGGTCGGCGGCAGCCGCGGTCGCCGGTTTGGCGATGCCGAAGGTCAACCCCACCACCGCCAACATCAGGGCCAACGTTCTGATGAGGCTACGGATCGGTGCGTTCATAGCTGTTCCTCCCACGTTTTTTGCTCGCGTCGCTTCCGAGCACACGACATGTGCCAAGACTATGGGCCGCCGGGTGTCCGGTGCGACCGATTCGGGTCGCAGGTCAGAAAAGCGTAAGACGGCGAACGGCCACGGCATACCGTGGACGCCAGGGGTAGCCGAAGGAGTGCAGGGCGATGGCGGGCGATGAACTTTCCCAGGCTTTCCACGAATTGCTCGACGAGCTCGCGGCCATCGAGGGAAAGTTTCTGACCGCCGATCCCGCACTGGATGAACCCGACATCCTCGACGGATACCGCCTGACGTTCAGCCTCCTGCGGGTCGCCGTCGACGCCTATGTCTGGGGCGATAAGGACAACCCCCGCTTCGTCGACGTCATCGGCCCGTACCAGAAGTGGGGCGGGGACAATTCCGACGCGTTCTATCAACTCGCGCCGATCGCGCCCAACCGGAGCTACCGGGTAACCGGGAACCGCGGAGACTCGGTGTATCTGTCGATCACCGTCTACGGCGGACCGGACGATGGCCACTACAGCAACCGCATCGTCGGAACCCTCAACGACCGATCACTGCAGTTCGACGCCGACGGCAACTTCGAGTTCCTGCTCTCCCCCGGACCACTGGGTGCGCAGCAGGGTCTCACCCTCGATGGCGACGCCGTCGTCGCACTGACTCGTGACTACCTGGACAACCCCGATACCGATCGGCGGGCTCAGTGGCGCATCGAGGCGATCGACCCGCCGGGCCGACGCTCTGACAGCCGGGAGGACCTCACCCGCAGGCTGCGGGCGGCCCGCACCTGGATCAACGAACAGTGCTCCTTCATCCCGACCCGGGTCTCGCCGCCCAATGAGATCGCCGAGCCCTACCCGGTGCCCCAGCACGCCTACGGGTGGTCGGCGGCCGACGCGGCCTACGCGATGGGCGCCTACGAACTCACATCCGGCCAGGCGCTGATCATCGACGGCACTTCGCCGGAGTGCGCGTTCTGGAACCTCTGCCTGTGGAACCCGTTCCTGCACACCTACGACTACACCTACGAACGCGTCACCGGTGAACGGGTCACCATCAACGGCGCCCACATCGCCTACGAACCGGACGGATCGTGGCGGATCGTCGTCAGCGATACCGACCCCGGCCATCCCAACTGGGTGTCCACCGCGGGGCGCGCCAAGGGCCTGATCTGGTTGCGTTGGTTTCTGCCGGTCCAGACCCCGCAACGCCCGGTATGCCAGGTGGTCGACGCCGCTGAGGCCGGGAAGTGAAAACCGTTCGTCCGGAACCGATCCGGCTCGACGATCTGGCCACCCCGGTCTATCCGGAATCCGCCACACCGATGCGCGCGGGTCTCGGCGCCTACGGCGCCACCCTGGACCTGTCCCCGGCGGCGCTCCTATCGACTGCGTCCGAACGCACCGGACTCGATCACTGGGGTGACCCTGCTTTCCGGGAGCGACTGGAGATCCTGTGCACGGCCCTGCGCACCGAGGCCGGCCTGTCGGACACCGGGGTCGCCATCGTGTTCGAGCAACTGGTGGGCAACCTGGTGAATCGATTACGTCTCGAAGCCCTGATCGCCGAACATCCCGAGATCGAGTCCATTCCGATCACCCGGCCCATCATCATCTGCGGGTTGCCCCGAAGCGGCACCACTCACCTGCATAATCTCATCGCCGCCGACCCCAACATCCGATCGCTGGCGTACTGGGAAAGTCTCGAGCCGATCGGTGCGCCCGGCGAAGACGAACAGGCCCGACGGGATCGTTGCTCGGCCGGCCTGGGCCTGCTGGACGCGATCATGCCGGAGTTCAAGCGGATGCACGAGATGACCGTCGATCATGCGCATGAGGAGATCCAGTTGCTGGCCAACGACATCTCCGGCATGTTGTTTGAAACCACGTACCACGTCCCGACCTTTGCCGCGCACTACAAGTCGCACGACCAACTGCCCTCGTACGCCTACGTCAAACGCAGCCTTGCGGCCATGCAGTGGCTGCGGGGCGGTACCCGATGGGTGTTGAAGTCGCCGCAGCATCTCGAACAGTTCCCGACGCTGTATGCCGCCTTTCCGGACGCGACTTTCGTTGTCACACATCGCGATCCGGTGGAGGTGACCCGATCGATGGTTACGATGGTCGCGTACGGATCGCGAATGGCGTGTGATCACCCCGACCCGGTCGCGATCGGACAGTACTGGCTGCGCCGGTCCGAAGATCTGTTGAACGGATGCCTGCGCGACCGTGACGTACTGCCGGCCGATCAGTCGATCGACATACGGTTCACCGACTTCATGGCCGATGAGCAGGCGACGCTGCGCGCGATCTACGACCTGGCGGGCCAGCCGTTCGGTGCAGAGGTTCGGGAGTCGATGGCCGCGTTCACCGCCGAGCATCCGCGCGGCCGTCACGGCGAGGTGATCTATGACTACACCGCCGTCGGACTGGACCCGGACGATGTCGCGCGCCGCTTAGGCGGCTACCGAGACCGGTTCGTCGGCAAGGCCGGCAGCGTATCCTGACTTCCGTGGAACGGTTAGTTGCCTGCGGTGCGGCGGTGGTGATCACCGCCTGTCAGTTCCTCGGTGTCGGATCCGCTTCCGCCGATCCGGCCACGCCGACCCCGGCACCCCCGACCGCACCTGTGAGCGCACCCACGACCGAACCGGCGACGCCGCACTCACCCGCGGTGGGCCCGGTGGCGGCCATCGACCGCGACGGTACCTTCGCCATCGGAACCGAACTCCAGCCTGGCATCTATGCGTCCGCAGGACCGGCCGAGGGAACCAAGTGCTACTGGCGGCGGATCGGCGCCGACAACACCACGCTCAACAACGCGCTGACATCGCAGCCCCAGGTGGTGCTGATCGAGGCGACCGACGTCGCCTTCAAGACTCGAGGCTGCCAACCGTGGCAGCTGACCGAGGACGCCGTCCTCCCGGGTGAGACCCCACCCTGGCTGTCACAGCTGAAGCTTCGCCACGAACTCGATATCCTCAATGGCCTTGCCGGCCAGTCCGGCAACGGACAACTGCCGTCCTATTGACGGCACCGGCCAGCTACCGCCGTACTGATCACGGACTAACGTCTGCCTCGTGATCGTGCTGCTTCCCCCGTCGGAGACCAAACGCGTCGGCGGCGACGGGCCACAGCTGAAGCTTCGTAGCCTCAGTTGCCCCGAGTTGCGACCACTGCGCGAGGCTCTGGTGGCCGAACTCGTCGACCTGTCCGCCGATCCCGCAGCGAGCAGACGAGCACTGGGGATCTCGGAATCCCAGAGCGCCGAGATCGAGCGCAACGCGGCACTTCGAAGCTCCCCCACCCTGCCGGCCATCCACCGCTACACCGGAGTTCTTTATGACGCGCTGGACTTCGGATCGTTGCGCGCCGCCGAGGCCGCGCGCGGCCGCGCCCGACTGGCTGTCGGCTCCGCCCTGTTCGGCCTGCTGCGCGCTGATGACCACATTCCCGCCTATCGGCTGTCCGCAGGCGCCAAACTGCCCGGTCAACCCGGTCTGCCCGCGCGGTGGCGCCCAGTGCTGGAACCGGTGCTCGCCGATCTGGCGGCCCGCGAACTGATCATCGATCTGCGTTCCGGTGCCTACGCCGGTCTCGGTCGGATCCCCGGTGCCATCGGGGTTGACGTCATCACCGAGCAATCCGATGGCCGGCGCACGGTGGTCAGCCACTTCAACAAAGCCCACAAAGGCCGGCTGGCGCGCGTGCTGGCGGCAGCCAGATCCGAGCCCGACGACACGACCGCGGTGGCCGGCCTGGCCCGGCGGGCCGGGATGCGGGTGGAGCGAAACGGCAACGAACTGACCGTCGTGGTTCCGGCGTGACCACCCGCTGGCAGCGGTCTGCAGCCCCCCGGGGTGACGATTACGACGCCCGCTGGCGCTCCTTGGAAGCATCCGGGCACAGCATCCACGGCGAGGCCGATCTGGTCTCGGCACTGCTGGCCGAGTCGGGCGGATCCAGCGTGCTCGACGCGGGGTGTGGCACCGGTCGGGTGGGTATCGAACTGGCCCGCCGCGGGGTGCGCGTCACCGGGATCGACGCCGATACCGACATGCTCGCCGCGGCCCGCACCAAAGCGCCCGACATCGAGTGGCACGAAGCCGATCTCAGCGATCCGCACGGGTTACCGGATGGATCGTTCGACCTCGTTCTGCTGGCCGGCAACGTGATGATCTTCCTCGATCCGGGCACCGAGGACCGGGTGCTGGCGAACCTGGTACGCCGACTGGCGCCCGGCGGCATGCTGGTCTCCGGGTTCAGCCTGGGGCCTGACGAACTGTCCTGCGCACGCTATGACGCGATGGCGTCATCAGTCGGACTGGCACCGGTGGCCCGGTGGTCCACCTGGGACCGTCACCCCTTCGCGGACGGTGATTACGCGGTATCGGTCCATCGACGGGAGGCGGGCGCATGAAATTCTCGCCGCGGGTCGGCCCCGACCAGTACTACGCGTTCACCTCCAGGCTGACCGCGCGCGGTCTGCAACGGACCGCGATGCTGGTGATCGGGTGCTTCACCGTAAGCCTCAGCCTCCCCGCCGTGCTGGCGATGTTCAACCCGAAATCCACCTACCTGCCCGGTGGCAGGGGAATTCTGGTCGGGGCGGTCGTGGCATGCGTTGTCTTCGCGCTGCCCTGGCTGCGGTATCGGTGGCCCACCAGGCTCGAGTCGACCGCTCTCATGGCCGGCGGCGCGGTGGCTCTGGCCGTGGGCTGCGTGGTGGCGGCGGACCCACTCGCCGGGTTGCTCATCGGTGTCGCCTTCCCGTTCATCCTCGGCTACGCCGCCCTCTTCCACAGTTCGCGATTGCTCGCATTCACGGTGACCGTGGCCGCGTTGACCTACCTCTGGCTGGCATTCCGGGTGGCGACCATCGACGTACCGACGGCGTTCGCGGTGACCACGCCCCTGGTGTTTCTGAACATCGTCCTGGTGTTCGCCTGCCGCACCGTCGCCCAGGTCGGTGGATCTGAGGACACTCCGACCGACGTCGAGCCGCTGACCGGTCTGCTCACCCGCGAGTCGTTCTACGAAGTCGCCGCCAACCTGATGGGAGCGCGCAACCGCGGCGATGATCGCTATCTGGTGGTCGCGGTGATCGGCATCGACAACTATGCGGCGATCCTCAGTCTCCAGGGTGACCGTGGCGCAAACCGCGTGCGGGTGGTCACCGGGCAGGCGTTGCGCGACATCATTCGCCGAGATGCGGTGCTGGGTCATGTCGACGACTCCGAGTTCCTGATCGCCGACACCTTCACCACACCTGACCCCACGCCTCTGATCGAGCGTGCCCTTGGGTCCGTGGCGGCAACCCCGGGCGGGATTACGGCCAGCATCGGGGTGGTCAGCACGCTGTTGGGCCCACTGGCCGGCCGTCCGCCAAGTGCCGTCCTCGACCAGGCGGTCGCACTGGCCGCCGCGGCGATGCGCGACGCTCGACGCACCGGTGGCAATCAGGCCTGCTACGTCACCGACGTCGACCTCAACGGGCCCGAATGAGTCGGGTCAGTGCTGGCGCTGACGCAAACACGGCGGCACTCTAAACCGGTGGCTTCTCCAGCAGTGCCCGGCGCAGCAGGTGCATGGCCACCGTCGTAGAGCGGTCCCGAACGTCGAACCGCTCCCCCGGGATCTGAATACATCGGGTCACCGTCGGCCCGTCGGTGAGCATCACGCAGAACCACACGGTGCCGACCGGTTTCTCGGCTGTCCCGCCGCCGGGTCCGGCCACCCCGGTGATGGCAACCGCGGTGTCGGCACCGAAGCGCTGCAGTGCGCCGGCCGCCATCGCCTCGGCCACCTGTTCTGAGACGGCCCCGTGCTCAGCGATCAGTGCGGCATCGACCCCGAGTAGAGCCACCTTGGCCCCGTTGGCGTAGGCCACGCCCCCGCCGGTGACGTAGCTCGAGGACCCCGGCCGGTCAGTCAGTCGCGCCGCCACCAGGCCCGCGGTGCAGGACTCCGCAGTCGCGAGATGTCGGCCGGCCAACAACCGGGCCACCTGATCGTCGACCGATGAGCCGTCCTCGGAGAAGATCGTCGCGCCGTGGCGGTCCCACACCAGGTCCATAAGATCGCGATAGGCCATGACATGGGCGGGTTCATACCGGGTCACCATCTCCACCTCGCCGCG
>Ga0114964_10003351_pt1 | contig 10856 bp, 9 predicted proteins | sample C_131016_MF_Meta_FD_92638 | JGI IMG/M metagenome (GOLD analysis project Ga0114964, IMG submission 92638) | Freshwater microbial communities from Lake Croche, Canada to study carbon cycling - C_131016_MF_MetaG | ecosystem: Environmental > Aquatic > Freshwater > Lake | place: Lake Croche, Canada... | reverse complement strand
TCCTGTAATTCTAATTTGTCCCAATTCGTTTTTTAAAGCGCCATCACCTGTAAAATATAAATTTGGATAAGTAGCAAAATAATTGGTTCTGCACCTTTCATGATCGCCATAAGTGGTTCGAATAGTGGCAGGCCAAGGTTGGGTGATGCATAAATTACCACGGTACAAACCATCTTCCATGGTAGTTATTTCTGCTCCTTTGTCATCTACTAAAATAGTTTGTACGCCAGGCATTGGATAAGTAGCCCATCCTGGTTTGCCTTCTGTAATACCTGCCATGTTTGAAATCATAATACCACCTGTTTCTGTTTGCCACCAAGTATCTACTATAGGACATTTTTTCTTACCAATGTTTTCATCATACCAATGCCAGGCTTCTTCATTAATAGGTTCACCCACGGTGCCTAATACTTTTAAACTACTTAAATCATGTCCTTGAACAGGCCCCAAACCAAAGCCCATCAATGATCTTATGGCTGTTGGAGCGGTATATAAAATATTTACTTTGAACTTGTCTATGATATCCCAAAATCTGCCTGCATCTGGAAAAGTGGGAATGCCTTCAAACATCAATGAAGTTCCTCCAGCACTTAATGGTGCATAAACGATATAGCTATGCCCAGTGATCCAACCCACATCTGCGGTACAGAAAAAAAGATCATTGGGTTGATATTGAAAAACATTTACAAAAGTATAGTTCGTATATACCATATAACCTGCAATACTGTGCACGACTCCTTTTGGTTTGCCTGTCGAACCTGAAGTGTATAAAATAAACAAAGGATCTTCGGCATCCATCTCTGCTGCCTCTACATGAACAATTCCTTGCGACTCCACTTTTTTAATCTCATCTTCCCACCACACATCACGTCCTTTAATCATGGAAACAGAAGTGCGTGTTCGAGTGCAAACTATAACACGTTTGATGGTTTTATTTCCAATAAGCGAATCATCAATTACTGATTTCAAAGGAATGTCTTTTGCACCTCTGTAAGCACCATCGCAAGTAATGATGTATTCAGCTTTGGCATCTTCTAGTCTATCTGCAATACTTTGTGCAGAAAATCCTCCAAAAATGACACTGTGTATGGCGCCTATGCGCGCGCAAGCTAACACTGCTATGGCCAGCTCTGGAATCATGCCCATATAGATACAAACGCGATCCCCTTTTTTTACACCATTATTATAAAGCACTTGTGCAAACTGACATACTTTTAAATGCAATTGCTTGTAGGTAATGATTCGATGGTGTTCGCTAGGGTCATTGGGCTCCCAAATAAGCGCAGGCTTATCTCCATTTTTAGCTAAATGCCTATCGATACAGTTTTCTGTAATATTAAGTGTGGCGCCCTTGAACCATTCAATTTTAGGTTCGGTAAAGTTCCATTTTAAAACAGTGTCCCATTTTTTTCGCCATGTAAAATTTTCAGCAATTTCAGACCAAAATTTTTCAGGTGCTTCAATACTTTTTTTATAGGCTTCTTGATAAGCTTCTAAACTCTTAATTTGATAGGGGTAGCTCATATGCAATCGTTGTATAAATAATGATGATCAAATTTACATTTTTCATTTTAAATATTTAACTTGAATAATCAATTGCAAACTAATCAACTATGAGTCAAGAAATTAAACAAAGCAAAATTGCTTTTGTGATAGGGGCTTCTTCGGTGGGTACCCTAATTGAGTGGTACGATTTTTACATTTTTGGGATGTTGGCCACCATTATTTCGAAACAATTTTTTCCTGCAGATGCAGGTACAGCAGCACTTTTAAGCACTTTGGCCATTTTTGCTGCTGGTTTTATTGTAAGGCCTTTTGGGGCATTGGTTTTTGGACGTTTAGGCGATTTAATTGGTCGTAAACATACTTTTTTACTGACTTTAGTCATCATGGGGGGGTCTACTTTTGCTATTGGATTGGTACCAGGCTATGCCAGTATTGGCTGGGCTGCACCCATTTTAGTATTAATTCTACGATTGTTACAGGGTTTGGCTTTGGGTGGAGAGTATGGGGGAGCGGCGACTTATGTGGCCGAGCATGCACCTGCTGGCCAAAGAGGGTTTTGGACCAGTTGGATTCAAACAACGGCTACTTTGGGTTTATTTTTAGCCTTAGGCATTATAATATTGATTAGATCTAACCAAGGGGTGGAAAAATTTAGTGCAGAGTGGGGTGGCTGGAGATACCCATTTTGGATTTCAATTGTACTTGTTGGTGTGTCCGTCTTAATTAGGATGAAAATGAGCGAATCTCCTATGTTTACTAAATTAAAATCAGAAGGAAAAACTTCTGCCAATCCTTTGAAAGAGAGTTTCGGCCAAAAGAAAAATTTCAAAATGGTTTTATTGGCCTTGTTTGGTGCCGTTATGGGACAAGGAGTGGTGTGGTATACTGGCCAATTTTATGCGCAAAGTTTTATTGAAAATGTTTGTAAAATTGATTTTATACAATCTAGAAATATTATGTTGGTGGCGATTTTAATGGCTACCCCTTGTTTTGTTTTGTTTGGATGGCTGAGTGATAAGGTAGGAAGAAAATGGATTATGCTTTTTGGTATGTTGGCAGCAGTGCTTACTTATCGCCCTATTTATCAGCAATTTTTAACTATTTCAAGTACGCAAAATAGAATGGATAAAATTGATTTAACTAAAACGGTAGCATCTGCCGTAAAAGCAAAAACGGATAGTAAAGACGCTACTAAAATTTATATAACACAAAGTTTTGACACAGCTTATACAGATGGCGCAGTTTTTAAATACACGAAAACAGACACTTTGAAATTGGGAGCAACTTATAATGCCTTAATTCCTATTGATTCTTTGAATCCTAGTTTGATTGTATCTAAATCTGCTAAACCAAATGTAGTAATAGAAAAAACTTTAGGAAGCGGTGATTCTTGGAGTATGATTTGGTTGGTCTTTATTCAAATTGTATATGTTACTATGGTATATGGTCCTATTGCAGCCTTTTTAGTGGAGCTGTTCCCTACTAAAATTAGATATACATCCATGTCTCTTCCTTATCATATTGGTAACGGCGTATTTGGTGGGCTGGTTCCATTCTTGGGAACACTTATTGTTGAATTTTCAAAAACAGCTCAAAATCCTAAGGGAGATTCCTTGGCTGGATTATGGTATCCCATTGGTGTTGCTGCAGTTTGTTTTATTATAGGACTTATTTATCTATCTAATAAAATTGACAAAGAGGTAATGGACTAATACCATTTTAATTTATTAATTAGTAAAAAAAAATTATGAATACAATAAAAAAATTAGCTGGTTATATATGGATGTTGATGTCGCCCATACTTATCTTATTTTTGGTGTTTGAAGCCAATCAAAAGATTTCAACAGCAACCGAGGCGGCTAAATCCAATGTGATTTTACAATGGGTAATTATATTATTAATTTTTACACCTATTTGTGTTGGCTTTTTTATTTTCGGAAAATATGCCATCGCTGGGGAGTATAACCATTTGCCTGAATCTTCTGAGGAGCTATAATTATTGCTTTAGTTAACACCGGATTCATTTTATATAAGTACTTTTGAATTATGTCATTAGTAGTGGATCAATTGTCAAAAAGTTACGGCAATCAATTTGCAATAGCGCCCATATCATTTCATTTGAAACAAGGCGAAGTGGTAGGATTTTTAGGCCCCAATGGGGCGGGAAAAAGTACCACTTTAAAAATGATTGCTGGATTTTTAGCACCTACTAGCGGCAGGATACAATTGAACGGAATGGCCATTCATCAAGATGCCATTGAAGCAAAAAAGATAATTGGTTATTTGCCAGAATCCAATGCATTGTATGAGCAGTTGTATGTAAAAGAATATTTACAATTTTTGTGCTCCGTTCATGGTATTGAGAAGGCGAGTCAAAGAATAAATCAATTAATTGAGCAAACGGGTTTGGGATTGATGCAGCATAAAAAAATCGGGGCTTTATCTAAAGGCTATAAGCAAAGATTAGGTATTGCAGCTGCCATTATCCATCAGCCTAAGTTGGTTTTATTGGATGAACCTACTACGGGATTAGATCCCAATCAATTGATAGAAATAAGAGCATTAATAAAGTCATTGAGTAATGAGGCACTAATTTTATTTTCCACCCATATTTTACAAGAAGTAACTGCCATTTGTGATCGAGTGTTAGTTTTGCATCAGGGCAAACTGGTTGCAGATGAGCCTATTGGAAGTTTATTGCAAAAACACAATACAAGTTTAGAAGAAATTTTCAAATTGCTTACCCATTAAAGAAAAGGGTGTAAATTGCGGTCTCCTTTTGAAAACTGTCATTTTAGATCATAAAAAATATATTACATGAGTTACATTATTGAAGTTCGTGCTAGACAAATCTTAGATAGCCGTGGAAATCCTACTGTAGAAGTAGATGTATTAACAGACGAAGGCGCTTTGGGCCGTGCTGCTGTTCCAAGTGGAGCAAGCACTGGAATTCATGAGGCAGTAGAATTAAGAGACAACGATAAGAAAAAATATGTAGGTAAGGGGGTGTTAAAAGCAGTTAAAAATGTAAATGATTTAATTGCAAAATCAATCACTGGTTTTGACATTACTGCACAAGCAGAAATTGATCAAATCATGATTGATTTAGATGGCACACCCAATAAAGGAAAATTAGGTGCCAATGCAATTTTAGCAGTAAGTATGGCTGTGGCAAAAGCAGCAGCGGAAGAAGCGAACCTTCCTTTGTACAGATATATTGGAGGCACCAATGCAAGAACATTGCCGATGCCGATGATGAATATTTTAAATGGAGGAGCCCATGCTGATAATAAAATTGATTTTCAAGAATTCATGATTATGCCTGTGGGAGCGCCTAATTTTAGTGAAGGCTTACGTTGGGGTGTGGAAATTTTCCATTGTTTAAAAGGCGTATTAAAGAAAAGAGGCTTTAGTACCAACGTTGGAGATGAAGGTGGTTTTGCCCCTAATATTCAAAGCAATGAAGAAGCAATTGAAACAGTATTAGAATCAATACATGCTGCAGGATTTAAAACAGGTACTCAAATTGCCATTGCCATGGATGCTGCGAACAGTGAGTTGTGGGATGCTAAAAAGAAAAAATATGTTTTCCATAAGAGTTCTGGTAAAGAAATGAGTAGCGATCAATTGGTAAAATATTGGGAAAAATGGGTGAAACAATATCCAATTGTTTCTATTGAAGATGGGATGGCAGAAGACGATTGGGCGGGTTGGAAAAATTTAACTGAAACAGTAGGAGACCGCTGTCAGTTAGTTGGTGACGATTTATTCGTAACCAATGTGACCAGAATTCAAACTGGTATTGATAAAAAAATCGCCAATGGTTTATTGGTTAAAGTAAATCAAATAGGCACTTTAACAGAAACCATTAACGCTGTAACCTTAGCTCAACACAATGGATACAATACCATTATGTCACACAGAAGTGGTGAAACAGAAGATACCACCATTGCCGATTTAGCAGTGGCATTAAATTGCGGCCAAATTAAAACAGGCTCAGCTTCTCGTACCGATCGTATGGCTAAATACAATCAATTGATTCGTATTGAAGAGCAATTAGGTGAAACAGGCGTATTTCCTACCAAAGGGAAATTGAAGTTCGGCAACAAGTAATTCAAACTAATTTGAATATAGTAAGAGGAGCTCAATTGAGCTCCTCTTTTTTTGGCACATCATAAGAAGTGTGTTAATTTTACTTAGGTCTAGCTTATGGCAAATTTTAAAAAAATACTACCTGTTATTAGCAATCGCTACTTTTTAGTAGCCTTGGGTTTTGCTATCTGGATGTTGTTTTTTGATCAGCGTGATTTTTTTCAACAAAAAGAGAGAGCGGGAGAATTAAATAAACTAGAAGCTGCCAAAAAATATTACCAAGATGAAATAGCTAAAACAAAAAAGCAATTAGATAATCTACAAAATAATCCTGCAGCCATTGAGAAATTTGCCAGAGAGCGCTATTTATTAAAGCGGGATGGGGAAGAAGTTTATATGTTTGAAGACAGCAATCGTAGCGCTGAAAAAAAATGACAAAGAAAGAACGTTATCAATCAGTACTTTCCTATTTCCAACAGCAAGTGCCTATTGCTGAAACAGAATTGCTATATCAAAATCCATTTGAATTATTAGTGGCGGTTATTTTATCTGCACAATGCACCGATAAACGTGTTAATTTAACTACACCAGCTATTTTTAAACAATTTCCTACACCACAAAAAATGGCGAAAGCTAGTTTTGAAGAATTGTTTGCGTTGGTTAAAAGTATTTCTTATCCAAATAATAAAACAAAGCATTTAATAGGGATGAGTAACCTGCTTTTAGAAAATTTTGATGGAGAAGTACCTTTGACCGTGGAGGCTTTGGTTACCTTGCCCGGTGTGGGCCGTAAAACTGCCAATGTCATTACCAGTGTGGTGGACAAACAACCCAATATGGCCGTGGATACGCACGTTTTTAGAGTGAGCCGTAGAATAGGTTTGGTACCAATGACCGCTAAGACTCCATTGGCTGTTGAAAAGGAATTAATAAAGTTTATACCAAAGGAACTTGTACATACTGCTCATCATTGGCTAATACTCCATGGGCGTTATGCTTGTTTGGCTAGAAGCCCTAAGTGCAATGCTTGTGGGTTGATATTTTTTTGCAAGGAAGGGGCAAAAAAAAGCGCCTCTTAAATTAGAGACGCTTTTATATAAATTAAAGCTGAAAGAAGAATTCAGCTAATAATACACTACAAATATTGTTCAACTGCAGTTACTAATTCTTGTTTAGTAATGGGCACACCCATGATTTTATTGTATCCTTTAGCATCTACAAAATATTTATCACGAATAATTTTAATTAACTGTCCGTTGTTGATTTCAGGAATTAAAACAGTTTCAAAATTCTTTAAAATATCGCCTAAATTTTTTGGGAAAGGGCGCATGTATCTAATATGTGCATGGCTTACTTGCTTGCCTTCGCTTTGTAATTGCAAGGCAGCGCTTTTAATGGTTCCATAAGTAGACCCCCATCCTAAGATCAATACTTTTCCTTTTTCAGCACCTGTGTCTATGGTTTGCAAAGGAATATAGTCAGCAATTTTATCCACTTTAGCTTCTCTAGCTTTTACCATGAATTCATGGTTTTCAGAATCGTAGCTTACGTTACCTGTTTCAGCTTGTTTTTCCAATCCACCAATTCTATGTTCTAAACCAGGCGTACCAGGAATAGCCCAAGGTCTTGCTCCTTTTTCATTTCTCTTATAAGGAAGGAATTTTTCTTCGCCTTCATCTAATCCTTTTTTAAACTTTACCTCTATAGTTGGTAAACTACTTGCAGTTGGGAATTTCCAAGGTTCAGCACCATTGGCAATATATCCATCACTTAATAAAATAACTGGAGTCATGTGTTGAATGGCTATACGAATTGCTTCAAAAGCCATGTAAAAACAATCGCTTGGGGTAGCAGCCGCAATAATTGGAATAGGCGCTTCTCCGTTACGACCATAATAAGCTTGCATTAAATCGCTTTGCTCTGTTTTGGTAGGTAAACCAGTAGATGGGCCACCTCTTTGAATATTGATGATCACCAAAGGAATCTCTAACATCATAGCTAGTCCCATGGCTTCCGTTTTCAAAGCCATACCAGGTCCTGAAGTAGAAGTCATACCGATGGCACCACCATAGCTTGCGCCAATAGCTGCACCAATACCAGCAATTTCATCTTCGGCTTGGAAAGTTTTAACACCAAAATTTTTATACTTACTTAATTCATGTAAAATATCTGTGGCAGGGGTAATAGGGTAAGTACCTAAGAAAATAGGAAGTCCACTTTTTTGAGAGCCTGCGATTAAACCCATTGATAAAGCTTGGTTGCCCATGATACTTCTGTAAGTACCTGGATCCATTTTAGACTTTTCTACCTTGTATCTAGAAGTGAAAAGCTCTGTAGTTTCTCCGTAAAAATAACCTGCTTTTAAAACATCAACATTGCTATTTAAAATAGATTCTTTCTTTTTGAACTTATCTTTTAAATATTCAATAGTAGTATCTAAGTCTCTATTGTATAACCAATAAATCATGCCTAGTACAAACATATTTTTTGCACGATCACGTTCTTTATTACCTAATTCGGTATAGGCTTTCAGGGCTTCACGAGTTAATTTAGTAACATCTACTTTAGTTAAATCGTATCCATCCAAGCTTCCATCTTCCAATGGATTAATTCCATCAGGATAGGCGGCTAAACGTAAATTCTTTGTATCGAAACCTTCAAGATTGGCAATGATTTTACCACCCTTTTTTAAACTTTTTAAATTCACTTTTAAAGCGGCTGCATTCATGGCAACCAATACATCACAAATATCACCAGGGGTATAGACTCTATTAGAACTAAAATGAATTTGGAAACCACTCACTCCAGGTAGCGTACCTAATGGGGCTCTAATTTCTGCTGGGAAATCTGGGAAAGTAGCTAAATCGATACCTAATAAGGCGGTATTGTTGGTGAATTGCTGGCCAGTTAACTGCATTCCATCACCACTATCACCAGCAAATTTGATCACGACGTCTTGTAAAACAACTTCTTTTTGCATATTGCATTTTATTGGAGCACGAAGGTACAAAGCCAAGGGACTAAAACCTTAACTTTTTATAATTTTTTTTATAGTTTTCTTGTATAACTTTGAGGGTATAATCGTCTGGTTTTATGGCCTATAGCTCCATTTTTTATTTATTTAGTCATTTTTTAGTTCAATTCATCCCCAATGGGGCCAAGGGGGTTGATTTTTCTAGTTCCAATGCTTCCACTATTTTGGTGCAAAAACCTGTCCAAGACAGTTTGCTCAAGCATATTTATTTGACCTTTGATGATGGCCCTATTTTAGGTACCTCTAACTGTATTGATATTTGTTCAAGGCATCAACTAGCTGCCACTTTTTTTGAAGTAGGCCTGCATCAGTCTAGAAATAAAGAAGGGCAAAAATTATATCAAGAAATTCTTCAAAATGAAAACCTATTTGCTATTTGCAATCATAGTTTTTCTCATGCCTATGGCAAATATTTACCTTTTTATCATCATCCAAACGAGGCGCTGGCAGATTTTTTACATGCCAAGGAATTGCTACAACCTAAAAACAACATTGTAAGGTTGCCTGGCAACAATGCTTGGAACACGAAAGAGGTAAAAAGAGCAAGCGGATTGGTTCGTCCATTAGTGCATCAGTTGGATAGTGCAGGTTTTACTATTATTGGCTGGGATATGGAGTGGAGATTTAATAAAAAAGGCAAACCAGTTCAAAGTCCAGAAGTGCTAGTAGCATTGGTTGATAGCATTCTTAAGTTAAATCAAACTGTAACAAAAAATCACCTTGTAATATTAATGCACGATCACATGTTTAGGGCAGCTGCTGACGCTGTTAAGTTAGACAAAATGATTGCTTTATTAAAGCAAAATCCTCACTATCGTTTTGAAAAAATCACCCAATATCCAGGGCTTAAGAATTAATTGAATTAACCTTTTTTTATAGGTCTAATTCAAAGTATTTTGTATTTTTATAGTAGAAAAAAACATAAAACTATGGCCATTTTTAAATCTAGCAATCCAACACTTACAGAAAAAATATTTGATAAAAGTTTACACGACAATGCGGCGTCTTTTGGCGTAATGAGCATACGTGGCACCATCAATAAATTTGGATTTTTATTGGTAATGGTGATGGCAGCTGCCATGTATGTTTGGAATATTTATGCAGAAGGAAATACAAGTACCGCCACCACTTTAATGTTAGTGGGTGCTATAGGAGGATTTGTGGTTGCTTTGGTAATGATGTTTAAGCCAGGATGGGCTGGTTTTATTGCTCCTGCCTACGGAATTTTAGAAGGATTGTTTATTGGCGGCATTAGTGCTTTTTTTAATGCAATGTTTCAAAAAACCTATCCAAACATTGTATTGCATGCAGTAGGTTTAACATTGGGCGTGGCATTGGCCATGTTCTTATTGTATAATTTTAGAATCATTAATGTAACCAATCGTTTGCGTTCTATTATTATGTCTGCCACGATGGGCATTGGTTTATTTTATTTAATAGTATGGATACTTGGCTTATTTCATGTGAATATGGGATTTGCTTTTGATAGTTCTCCACTCAGTATTGGCATTAGTTTATTTATTGTGGGCATCGCCGCCATGAATTTATTATTAGATTTTGATTCAATCGAACGTGCAGCGGAAATGGGTGCGCCAAAGTACATGGAATGGTATGGTGCTTTTGGTTTATTGGTAACCCTGGTATGGCTGTATATGGAAATCTTAAGATTACTGAGCAAATTAAATTCAAAAAATTAAACGGTGCATTTATCCCTTTAAATAAAAATAATAAATGGAGTTTAAGCGGGGTAAATTAGCTAACGAGCAGTTGATTCATTTTTATCGTTCATTGTTGTTGCCAAGAATGATAGAAGAAAAAATGTTGCTCTTGCTTCGCCAGGGAAAAATTAGTAAATGGTTTAGTGGTATTGGACAAGAAGCTATTTCGGTGGGCGCTACTTTAGCGATGGAGCCGAATGAATGGATTATGCCATTGCATAGAAATTTAGGTGTTTTTACCACCCGTAAAATGCCTTTAGTAGATTTATTTAAACAATGGCAAGGAGATAGAGACGGTTATAGTAAAGCCCGAGAGCGCAGCTTTCATTTTGGCAATAAAGCACATCATATTTGCGGAATGATTTCTCATCTTGGCCCACAGCTAGCCATTGCAGACGGCGTTGCATTAGCCTATCAACAAAGAGGACAATTAAAAGCCACGCTTGCATTTACTGGAGAAGGTGGCACCAGTGAAGGTGATTTTCATGAAGCACTAAATGTAGCTG
>Ga0114964_10003350_pt1 | contig 10856 bp, 3 predicted proteins | sample C_131016_MF_Meta_FD_92638 | JGI IMG/M metagenome (GOLD analysis project Ga0114964, IMG submission 92638) | Freshwater microbial communities from Lake Croche, Canada to study carbon cycling - C_131016_MF_MetaG | ecosystem: Environmental > Aquatic > Freshwater > Lake | place: Lake Croche, Canada... | reverse complement strand
GGATCATCGCTTGTTACCGAAACCTGTACCTTCTGAGTTTGCCAAAGAGATATCGTCGTCGTTGCAACCTTGAGGGCTGGTTGTGCAATCGCTATTGAAACACTCCCAAAATTTGTCAGGCTGAAGGCCACAGTCGTATCCACGGCCGCACTTACTGAAATGGCGAATCGCGACACTGTGCTGTCACTGCTGCCAACACTTTGAATAGTTACCGACTGAGAATCCGAATGCCCATGCACTTGACTTGTCGTAACATCCGTCAAATTAATGTCCGTGGAAAATACATCGACATACTGAATTTCACCCGGCAAAATTGCAATCCGTTGTTTATCAGACTTAAGGGAGGGTCTCGACACTGTCACCGAGTAAGTTTGCGTTTTGTAGCCAACCATACTCAGCGTCAGCTTGGCGATTCCAGCATCAATCGCTTTAATTTCAACAGCGACTTGATTTCCTGATGGACGCGCAACTTCCGCAACAGCAACCACACTTGATTTGTTACTCGTCACAACAAGCGTCTTATTCTCTGGAATCATGCCAGAACTTGATGTCACTGAAAAAGATTGGATTGCTGAACTCATGAGCGAAGTTTTAATGTCTGCTTTCAAAGTAGGTACCTTGACAGAGACTGGAATCAGCAGATCCGAATAACCTTTGGCAGCATGTACTTTGACCGATGCCGTTCCGGCTGCAAGGCCTGTAACCACAAATAAGAAGTGTCCCGTTGTCAGGGAAGTTTGCGGGGCCACTGAAACATATTTTGCGACCGTTGGAGTTGCTGTAATCAGAGTCGCAATTGTTGAATCTGGTGAGGAAATGTCGATTGTGACCTGGCCACCAGCGTCAATTACAACCGAACTTGGATTTGATACGAGAGTTCCGACGGTTACTGCAGCAGCTGATGACACGGTACTTAATAACACAGAGAAGCCCACGAGTACGGCTGCCAAGCTCTTAGCTTGAATTGCATGCACTTTCATCACCCTCCTCCTCCTAAACGCCGTGAAGGGATTGCGACCGAAGTCGCAATCCCTAGCACAGTTTTGTGTTTACTTAACGTACGTTATGCATTGCCGAAACTGGAGCAGCAACTGCTGCTACGTCCACCTTGCGGTACGCCGATTGTCCTGCCGCTGGACCACTGAGCACACTGGCTGGCACAGTACCCTTGGCAACATTGATTGTAATCGTAATTGTCACCTTGGCCTTTACTAGTGCGGCCGACAGAGCGCCACGGACTGCAAGTACACGCTGGTTCGAAAGAGTTACTTCCTTAGCGTATGCAGCTGCGGTTGCCTTGGTGTTTGGAACCGGCACGTACGTGGTGAGTTCGACACTTGAGCAGTTGCTCTTCTTGATCGACTCTGCGAACTTGGTGATGCTTGCAATAGAAGCCGCACTCAACTTGGCATCCGTATCCCCAAACTTCAGCGAACCGAATGTAGCTGGCTTACAGACTGGCGATGGGGTTACCGTCACCGACACCTTAGTAGCTACGTAGTTCTCGGCCTTGAAGGTCAGGTTGACCTTGCCTGCAGCAACACCAGTCAAGTCGTAGGTTGCGACTCCATCGGCGATTACCGGATCAGAAATCGTCACGATTGTGTCGTCACCGCCAGTTACCTGAAGACTGATGTCATCACTTAGCGGCACGTCATTGGACTTGATCAAGACCTTGAAGACCGTCCCTCCAGCGACAATGCTGACTCCTGTCGGGGCATTCGATGTCAACATCGGCTCAATGACGCTTACCGAGATTTTCAGTTTGCCATAGTTCGGTGTGCTGATTGCGATGTTAGCCTTGCCCTTCTTCAAGCCAGTGACTGTGAAGGTAGCAATTCCATCAGCAATTTCTGGATCAGAGACACTGACCGCATCCATTGAGATCGTTGACGTGAAGGCAGCATCATCCGCTAGGGCAACGTCGTTGGACGAGACCGTAAAGGTGGCTGTTCCGCCGGCCAGTAACTGAAGTGATGGCAACGAAGCCAACAACGATGGGGTGACAACATTGACGACCACGACCACGCTCTTGTAAAGCGCGTTTGTGAAAGTCACCTTTGTCTTGCCCTTGCGCACACCAGTCAGCGTGAACGTGGCCTTACCATCTGCGGCTTCAACTGAATTATCAACGCTCACTACATCGTCAGACTTCGCTGTCGTTGCAGTAATGGCAGTTCCATCGCCAAGTGCTAGGTCGTCAGAAGCGATGTTGATACTTCCGGTTCCACCAGCGGCAAAGATCTCCAGAGTGCTGTTATCAGCTGTAAGAGCCGGTGCCAGGACAACGACCTTGACCTTGACATCCTTGTATCCCGCTGTATGGAATACCAGATTCGCTGTGCCCTTTGACAGACCAGAGACTGTGAATGTCGAGACATCACCATTCGAGTCAATGGAGCTGTCAACGTCTGCGACAGTCGGAGCAGATGAACTTGCTTCAATTGTGCGTCCATCCCCCAGACCAGCTTCATCTGACGTAATGTCAACCGATGCAGTCGTGCCGGCAGTTAGCGTGACCAGTGCCGAACTTGCAAGCAAGGCTGGTGTTGTGACGACCACGTTGATTACTACCGACTTGAAGTTTGGTGAAGTAAACGTGATCTTTGTCTTTCCAGCTTGGAGACCATGAACCGTGAAGGTTGCATTGTCGCCCGCTGAAGTCACAGTACTTCCACCATCATTCGTGAAGTCAATCTTCGATTCGCTGTAGCTGATTGCACTAATTTCGCGACCATCACCGATCGGCAGATCGTCAGATGAAATATTGACATCCGCTGTAGCACCGACGAATACGTTCACTGATGCAACATCACTAAGCAATACCGGTGACACTACTACAACCTTGACAACTACTGGCAGGTAGTTGGCCGCCGTAAACGTGACCTTGTAAGTGCCCTTGACTAGACCAACCACGGTAAATGTTGCAGCATCTGAAGTTGCTGAGACATCTACGGTGTCCGCTGCAGATTCTGCATCTACACCGACTGTTACAGCGTCTGGCTTTGCGCTCGTTGCTGTCACAGTTGCATCACCAAGTGCGACATCATTAGAAACGATGTCGATTGTGGTGCTGCCGCCGCCGGCCGGGACTGTAATCGTTGGTGTGTCAGTCACCAGTGCAGGAAGCACAACGCTGACCTGTGCAGTTACCGGCTTGTACCCAACTGATGAGAACTTGAGGGTTACTTTACCCTTTGAAATTGCGCTAATTGTGAAGGTAGCAACCCCATCAGTTGAAACTACGGTTGCAACTTGTGCGTCTGCAACACCTGGTGCACTGCTTACGACAGTCACCTGGCGACCGTCACCCAGAGCGTAGTCGCCCGACGTGATGTCAATCGTTGTTGATGTATTTGCCATCACTTCGAACGTTGCTGGATCAGCAGCCAATGCAGGCGCGATGACCGTCACAATAACGCTCACGCTGGTGTACTGACCAGTTGAGAACACCATGGTGGTGACACCTGGGAATACACCACTGATTGTGAATGTCGCAGTTTCGTTATTGGACGATGCATGAGCATCAACGGTTGCGATTTTTGTGTTGCGGCTCGCACCATTGACCGTGACATCGCTTAGCGGCAAGTCGTTGGAAGTGATGTCAACGGTTGCAACATCTCCGACAAGTACATCCATAGCAATTGGATCAGCCATCAAAGCTGGCGCCACGACATTAACCTGGACAGTTACCGACTGGTAATTCTCTGCCATGAACGTCAAGTCAGCAGAACCAACCGCTAGTCCCGAGACAGTGAATGCAGCAGTGCCATCTTCACTGTCTGTTGAAGCAACGGTGGCAACTGAAGCGTTGGACGTCTCAGCATCAACCATTACATCGCCGGTCAAGATTAGATCATCGGAGGTAATGACAATCTTTGCAGTACCTGATGCGAACACATCAATCGTTGCGCTTTCAGCCACTAGAGCCGGCGTTGACACGTTGATAGTGACCTGAATGTCGTTGTAATTCACAGAGCTGAATGTCAGCGTCGCAGTACCATCGGCCACAGCAGTCACTGTGAATGTTGCTACACCATCTTCAGGTGACATTGACTCATCCACAGTTGCGGTTCGCGCATCTGAAGTTGTGGCAGTCACATCGCCGGTTAGGCCAAGTTCTGCTGAGTTAATGCTGACTGTTCCAGTTTGTGACTTGAACAGATCCAACGAATCATTATTGGTTGCCAACGAAGGCACCACTGACACGACGTGTACAGTGACTTCACCGTAGTGCGCCGCAAGGAACGTGATATCGGCTTCACCAGCAGCTAGTGCATGCAACGTGAATGTTGCTGTGCCACTTGCGCTGACCTGGCTTGCTTCGACTGAAACTACGGCATCAGCTGAGTTAACAGTGGATACGGACGTGCCGTTAGCCAAGGCCAGATCATTTGAGTTGACCGTCACTGTGACGTCATCGAAACCTGGGAACAGCGCTATGTCAGTGACTGCATTGGTAGCCAGTACTGGAGTTTCGACCTTCACATTTACGCTCAAAGTCACGTAATTGCTCAGTACAAAAGTCAGAACTGAACTTCCATCAGCAACGGCCCGTACATCGAAGACAACATTTCCTTCAGCGTCAACGATCCCGGATCCCGAGAGAGTTGCCGCGTCAACATTTGAAGACCGACCCTGAACTACCGTTCCTGGGACTAGGTCCAAATCTGCTGAGCTAATCACGAGATGCCCGTTCACCAAACCTTCGCGGAGCGATAGTGAAGTGACCGCATCGCCGTCTGCATCAACTGCCGCCATTGTTGGCGTTGCCACAGTGACGTGGACAATTACCGGCTGGTAGCCCAAGGAAGTGAACCGGATGTCAGTCGCGCCTTCTACAGCAGAAGTAACTCGGAACGTCGCTTGACCATTGGCCACATTTACTGAGGTTGCGGACATCGTGACTACTTCTAGATCGGTCGACGTAACGTCAATCTGGGCGTTAGTAGGAAGATCGAGATCATCAGAATTAATCGTGATTACATTCGTATGACCCATCCAAACGGTGACATTCTGATCCGTGGATGAGAGCAAGCGTGGTTCAGCAACGTTCACAGTCACTGTCAACTGAGTGTAATCAGCTGTCGTGAAGGTAAGGATTGCCACACCTGAGCTGACTGGCTTCAATGAGAACATTGCATCGCCATCAACTGGAGCTACGCGATCTGCAACGTCAACCACTGTTGGATCCGAAGATTCAACCGCAATGATGTCAGTTCCAGCTAGAGGCACTTCGATTGAAGAAACCGTGACATCGGTAGCAGCGTCTCCTGCAATCAGGTTAAGAACTGAAGAGCCGTTCTCGCTTACCAGTACATCGGAGCTGAGTGTTGGAATCACTACCTTGATAGCAACAGTGAGCGAACCGTAGTTGGCCGTACTGAAGGTCAGGGATTCATTGCCAGGTGTGATTGCTCGAATCTGGAATGTGGCATCTCCACTGGCCGCATTTGCTGAGCCAGATACCGACACAATGTCAGAGTCACTGGAAACCGCATCCACTGCAACACCGGTTGCAAGTGCGAGTTGGTCGCTGTTGACCATGAAACTTGTCGTGCGTCCTGCAATCAGTGTCAGCTGCGTGGCATCTGCTACCAATGCTGGATCAACAACAGCCACTTCAATTGTCAGATCGGCGTAACCGGCCTGCGAAAGTGTCAAAGTCGAAGAACCTGAATTGGTCGGACGAATATTCAATACAGCTTCGCCATCAGCATTTACGGTCAATACGTCAACAACGTCAACAACGGTTGAGTCCGTTGAATTCACTGCGACAGTTGAACCTGGAGCAAATGGAACCTGAACCGAAGTAACGGTTGCAACTGTTGTTGCGTCGCCAGTGAGAAGCGACAACGTAGTTGCTTCATCACTTGTCATTAGTGGCTTATTAAATACCGCCACATTTACAGTTACAGTTCCGTAGTTTGCAGTTGTGAAGGTAAGTGTTGCAGTGCCTTCAGCTACTGCACTGATCGTGAAGGTGATGTTGTGGTTTGCATCTGCAAACGCTGTCGGAGTAACACCGGCAACATCTGAGTCACTGGTAACAGCATCAATTGAAAGACCTGTGACAAGTGCAAGATCTTCGGAGCTGATGACAACATTTGTTGCACGACCTGAAATCAGACTTACAGTGCTGTTGTCAACGGTAAGTGCTGGATCGACAACCGTGTAATTAACTGTGTAGTCGGCATAGCCATTCTGCGCGAATGTCACACTCGCTTGCCCTGATGTCAGCGGAGCCACATTAATGGTGAGCGTTCCATCGGCCGCAACGATTGCTGTGTCAGGTACATCAACGACAGTGCTGTCGGTGTTTGAGATGGCAACAACTGAGCCGGCTGCGAACGGAACCTGAGTCGACATGACTGTCATCTCTTCAGCCATCGCACCTGAAGTAAGACTTTGAGTGCTGGCTGAGTCACTGACAATCGTCGGCTTGTCAAAAACCGATACCAGGACAGTTGCAGTCTGGTGATCAGCAGTATTGAACGAGAGTGTTGCCGTTCCAGCTGAAACACCAGTAACACTAAATGTCACAACACCAAGGCTGTTTGCCGTCGATGAGGAATCTACACGTGCAATGTCAGAGTCATCAGAAACTGCATCAACTACAGTGCCGGCAGCGATTGTTAGGTCTGCACTCGTCAAAGTCACTGTTGTTGAACGACCTGTAATGACAGCAGCGGGACCTGATGTAGTGAAAGCAGGATCGTTTACGGTGACAGCAACTGTGATGTCTGCGTAACCCACTTGGGAGAACGTCAATTGAGCCGTACCGGCACTGATTGGCAAGATGTTGACCACAGCACTACCAGCAGCATCAACAGTCACGGACTCTGCAACGTTTACAACTGTTGGGTCTGAGCTTTCGACGGCAACTGCGGAGCCTGAAATTAGGGCAACCTGGTCAGAGTTGATTGTTAGTGGCTCTGCACCCGCACCTGTCCAAAGTGACAATGCATTTGCATCCGCATCGCTAGCTAGTAACGGCGTAGTCCATACGTCAACAGGAACAACAAGGGCAGCGTAGTTAGCACCGGTGAAGGTCAGGTTGGTTGAGCCTTGCACAAGACCGCGCACTGTCACAAGAACGTTTCCATTAGCATCTGCGGTTAGCGATGGCTCATCAATGGTTGCGATGTCTGAGTCATCGGTTACCGCATCAATTCCACCAAGGATTTTGACAGTTGAGGATGAAATTGTAACTGTGCTTGTCTTGCCAGCAATAACGCCAAGGCTGTGTCCCGCTGTTGATGCATTCATCTGCGGGTCAGTCACATTGATTGTTGCTGTTGCATCGCTGTACTTAGCGTTCGACAACGTGATGTTTGAAGTTCCTGATGTAAGCGGGCTAACGGGAACAACTAGGGCGCCTGCTGCATTGACAGTTACTGTCTCTGGAACATCAATTGCGGTTGTGTCAGTTGATTCAACAGTAAAGACCGTCCCGGGGACTAGATCGCCATCAGCCGATGTGAAACTAACGTTTGAAGCCAAGGCCCCGGAAAGAAGATTCGTAACCGCATTTTCTGCAACTAGGTTTGCTTGAACAACAACGTTTACTGCAACGTTGATATCAGCGTAGTTAAGAGCACGGAAGGTCAATGTTTCGGAACCAGCCTGAAGACCTGCAACGTTGAATACTGCTGTCCCGTTTGCACCGGTGTTGACTGATGACTCGATTGTTGTCACAGTGTCTGAGTCAGAAGAAACAACATCAACTGCTGTGCCAGCGGGAATCGGAAGGTTCAACGAAGAAACTGACAATGGGAAGTTTTGACCGATTACTACGCCAAGTGAGCTCTTGTTCGCACTCAAAGACGGATCAGCAACGTTGACCGTGACAGTTACATCGCCGAGTGAGCCAGAGGTGAAGTACAGGTGCGCAATACCTGGGTTCAACGGGGTAATTGTGAAGGCTGCATCGCCTGTTCCGTCGGGAGTGGCATCTGTTGGCGCAGCGGCGTTCGACGACGCGATATCCACAACTGTCGTGTCATCCGATTCGACAGACACGATGTCGGTCGATACCAACGGAGACCCAACACTGGCAGAGGAAACCTTCAATGTCTGGCTTGCACCAGCGGTCAAAAGATTCAAGTCGCGAGTAGGTGCATTCCAACCCACAAGAGCTGATGCATTGGTGCTCAGCTGTGTTGCGGCGGCGGCCTTTGCCGGGCTGGCAATGCCAGCAACAACGGCTAAAGAGAGGACGAGGGCAACAAGGCGGCCCGAGGTACGAGATACAGATGCAGTAATCATGTTTCAAAATGTACGGAAATGAAGTAATACCCGAGGAACACTAAATACAAGTTCTGGCATTTTTTACGTTAATTGTTCGTTAACTATTTTCAGCCCAAAATGGCTTTTAAGGTCTCGGTTTTCCGCGGAATGCACTCCGCTAGGGAAACAGATTTGAAGTATTCTGCACAGCCACAAGTAGCGACGTCACTGACCGCAACTCCAATGAAACCAGGTGCAGCGCATCATCGGAACGAGGCACTAAAAGCAGAACCTTGGCTTACCTTATGACCGCGTTATTTCTCTTGGTACCCGCATCGATCTGTAACGAAAACTGCCTACTGAACTAGTACGCACTCAGTCCAAGGAATCCCGAGACTGGCGTGATTTTTGTTTGCCCAGTCGCCGTATCGTAAGACCCAATAACGTCTGTCATCGTAGCGAAGCCGTCAGTGGAACGAGCCCCAGCGAAAAGTACATGGGTCCCGTCTGGTGATCCGCTTAAGAAGTAAATGTCCATCGGATCAGTGTTGCCACCATCAGCATTCACCAAGTCAATTGGTGTGTCTGTACGTGTATCAAGGTCATACACCGAAAGGCGTGCTTCCTGTGCGCAGGGATCGCCTTTCCAAATTGCGGCGTACCTAAAACAGTTGACAGGATCGGCAAGTCCGGCCACAGCAACTTTCCCGCCGGACATTTTCGCTAGCAAAAATGGAACTGGGACGTTTTCAACGCTGAAAGTATTCAGCGGTTGATCCAGTTGTGGTTGGTACTGCATGAGTGGAGTCGCTTGGCGACTTTGTATCTGGCCCCAATAATTCTGTGGAATTGCAATTACCCGACCATCAGAAAGCACCTTAGATTGAGCAAAGAGATGATAGTTAATCGTGGATGAGTACGTGAAATCAATTGGTGTCATAGTGTCTGTTGTTGGATCGAATTGGGACAAGTTGTAAGTAAAGTCTCCGAGTATTGCGCCACCATCCGCTGTTGGTGCAATGGACATAAGTCCACAACTGCATAGCTGAGTTTTTGTTACTTGACCAGCACTGCTTGAAATATGGAACGAAAGATAGTCGCCACCGCAACCAATTCCTTGAATGTTAACCCAGGCAACGATGCCTGATCCATTCAATGGCGCCCACCCCTGAATACAGTAACCGTCAGAATCCGAAACAAGTGTGCTTAGTTCACCATCTGGTGTCACTTCAATCAGAGAGTTGAAACTATTAATAAAGACGTTGTCAAAAGAGTCGATTTTTACCGGAATAAAACCTGAAAGTTGTTGAGCGCGCAGTTCGACGTTTGTCAGGCTGGCCTGTGCCCGCGTGGCAATGCAGAATGTATCTCCAGATGCAGGATCGATTTCAGCAACACTGCAGTTTGCATCGTTGCTTCCCAGCGTCGCTATGGTTCGGCCACCAGGTCCAATAAAGATGCGGTCGATGTTCATTGGTCCCGTTTGAGATTCGACAGCTGGTTGAACATTGCCAAAATCATCAACACTTTGAACTTCAGTGCTGTCGAGTACGTCACTGATCGCGAATTTAATTCCGAGTGCTGTTTTGAAATGAAGAGCGGAGTTTGACCGATGCTTAACAACCAGCCCGCGGCTGCCGATGAGAGATCTGAATTTGATTGGCAACATTGCACGAACTGTGGCGATGACGGAAATTTCTCTGGCCGCACTCGCAGCGCCACTACCAACTGAATTGATAGCGCGGATCTTGAACTGGTGGCTTCCTGCAGAGACTGCCGAGACGACTAAAGGCGTGCTTGTTGAAACAGGTGACCTAGTAGTCCACGTTGTTCCGTTATCTGCAGAAAATGCGTAGTTAGTGATGGCCGCCCCACCATCGCTAGCTGGTGCTGTGAAATTCACTGTCACTGCCTGATTTGCTGCTGAGATACTTACAATCGTCGGCGCACCAGCGACAGTGGCAACTTGAGGTACTGGCCAAGTGGCCGAACCAGCCTTGTAGCGCACGGCAGAAGTAGCAGAACTAAAGCCAGATGCGTTCTTGGCCTTCGCGGAAATAGAAATGTAGGTATTCAATGGCACCTGTTTCAAGGCGCAAGACTTTACCGCGCCAGAAGCAGTGCACGAAAACTTCGCGGCGCTAACAACAATGGAAGTCGCTGCGCCACCAGTAGTTGGCTTGGCGACAGTAACAGTCACATCAGAGTACGACTTACCGCTCTTCTTATAGGTCTTACCCGAAGTAATCTTGGTAATTTTAGGAGCACCTGGCTTTGCTACCTTCGCAAAACTCGGCGTAATGAGCAGCGATACAGATAAAGCAGACGCCAATACAACAGAAAAACTGGCTATACGTGAACTCTTCATGATGCCCCTAAAATTGCAGTTCGCTGTTCGTCAGCGTACGCCTAGCCATCCGGTCCGAACGGACATTTCACGAACAAACGGGGCAGATTTACCAATAATTGGCTGGTTTGTAGCCAGATACCAGAGTGAGACCTGAGGGTTACACGTTTTTTGCTGGTTGCATTGGCAACCAGGGAGCGAAATGTGCGAATCCCTGTGTTTATCCTGCTCGCCCAGTTGATGCCTGCGCATCAACAGCGAGCCGCCTCGGGGAACCGTC
>Ga0114964_10003349_pt1 | contig 10859 bp, 4 predicted proteins | sample C_131016_MF_Meta_FD_92638 | JGI IMG/M metagenome (GOLD analysis project Ga0114964, IMG submission 92638) | Freshwater microbial communities from Lake Croche, Canada to study carbon cycling - C_131016_MF_MetaG | ecosystem: Environmental > Aquatic > Freshwater > Lake | place: Lake Croche, Canada... | reverse complement strand
TTCTCCATTTTTAAAAATATATCCAGGATAATCACCTTTAAAAAAAGTTGAATGAATATATTCAGAATTTTGACTTGATTTCTTTGATTTATTTGATTTCTTTATAAACGGTGGTAAAATATTATGTTTAATAAAATCTTTTAACAGATTAGAACGTGGTTTAAACTCATCTTTCATATTATTTTATTATATATAAAACAAATAAATAAAGAATATAATATAAAATAAAGAATATAAAATAAAGAATATAATAAAATGAACATTCATGTTGATGATGAAATAAAACGTTTTATTGAATTTATAAGAGAAAAAGTTACTAAAAAACCCCCATCTCCTCCTTATGGACCTACAGGTCCTATTTACGAAATATTAAATAAAGATAGAGATTCACTAATCATAAAAGGTAATCAAACTGAAAAAGAATTTGAAATTCGTATTTCTGAAGATAAAAAAGGTCTTCCCAGACAATTATTTATCGATCTAAATGAAAAATGTAAAGCTGTATTTGGAAAGTCAACTCCTCAATATAGTACTGTCAACATTTTTACTAAAAAAAGTAAAAGTGGTCTACGTACAAATATCCGAGAAATTGTTTCTTTTAAAAATGAAGAAATGTACAAAAAAAATATACCTGATAGTGTCGATTATCAAATTAAAACAAAACCTATCCCAAAATCATTTGATGATCGTATCTATGTTTCTAAGGACACTACAAAGGTATTTAATGTTCGTTATTCATATGCACATGAAATTGCTATTCAAGGACCTATTAAAGATCCTGAAACAACATTTTCTGAAATTCGAGATCGCAAACGAATCGAATACGATACAAAAAATGGTTATAAATATGTATTTACTATCGTAGAAAACAAAGCACATGAAAAATCATATGAATTGGAAATTGAATTTAAGGATCTTTCTGTCTTATCAACGTCTATGGTAGAAAGGGCATTATCTTTCATAGCAACTGATTTATTTTATACAAATTTATGTGTAGATGAAACTCAAAATATATTACGTAAAATGAATCAATTTATTGGTAAAGGTGAACAACGTTTTGAACCACCAAAACCAGAAAATATTAAAGATAATGATACTGTTTATGAACTAGTAAATATTCCAAACAATTATGAAGTTACAAACAAATTAGATGGTGAACGTTGTTATTTAATGTTTTATAAAGGGGCTATTTATTCGATTCAACATGTCTATTCAAAACTACCATTCATACAAAAACTTGATCAAGTATATAAAGATAGTGCTGATGGGGATATCTCTTTTGTAGATACAGAATTGTTTGAAAAAAAGTATTACTTTTTTGATTGTTATGTTTATCATGGTGTATTATGTACAACAAATAATACACCCTTACCTAAACGTTTGGAACAAGCAACAAGTTTAGCGCAATTTCATCCTGATTTATTTGTAATGAAAGAATTTAGTAGTAATTTATTGGTTTCAACAGAACGTTTATTAAATACATTAGATAAATCCAAAAATGATGGTCTTATTTACACACCAACTGTTTATACAAAAAACTTACCTGTCTATAAATGGAAATTTACTGAAAACATGTCCATTGATTTTCGCGTTGTTGAAGATAAAGATAACAATTATACATTATGTGTTTATACAAATAGTGATAAAAAAGGTTTTACACCTTTTATGATAAAAGGGAATGTTGTTGCTACTTATCACTCGGAACAAAAATTAAACAATAATGGTATATATGAATTTACATATAATGTCCCAACACAAAAATTTGTATTACATCGTCAACGAATTGATAAAGATAAACCAAACTTTATCACAGTTGCAAATAGTGTATGGAATGACATTATGAATCCATTTGAATCGTATAAATTGCTAAATTTATTTCGTCCATTACGACAAATGAGAAAATGTCACAATCGTATCAAAGCTGATTTAATTGAAAAATATTGTAAAAAGAAAGTTGTCTTGGATTTAGGTGTAGGTGCTGGTGGTGATTTATGGAAATATGAAAAGGCTAACATTGTAAAATTATATGGCGTCGAACCCTATGAAAAGAATTATACTGAATTAAAAAAACGTTTAGCAGAACACCCAAATTATACCTTTCAAGAAAAAGTAAATTTATTAACACTAAAAGCACAAGATACAACAGAAATTGTTGATAAAGTAGGATTAGATGGTGTAGATATTGTATCTTCATTTTTTTCATTAAGTTTTTTCTTTTTTAAAGAAAATCCTAGAGACATTGATGATTTAGTTCAAACTATTTCTCAAAATTTGAAAGAAGGAGGATTTTTTATCGGAACAACCATTGATGGAAATGTTACAAAAGACTACTTGGAATCTCAACAAGATCACATGTTAACGTTTCCTGGTGGATTTATTAAAATGGATCCAGCTACAGATCGTGTTACATTGGATATCCAAGGTACAATTGTTGAACGTCAAGAAGAATCATTAGTAAATTTTCAATTATTAACAAACAAGTTGGCAGAAGTTGGTATTTTTCTAAAAGAAAAAGATTCTGAAATGTTTCCTAAATGTGGTTTAAAAAATGTCAATGAAGAAAAATTAAACTCATTTTATCGTACATTTGTATTTCATAAAGATGAAATACGTAAAGATATTAATGACATATGTAAAGCAAAAAATATTTACGATTTGGTTACTACATCAGATGAAGAACGATGTTTTGGTTTATTTAGAGATGTATTAAAAACACAAATCAAAAATGTTGATATTTTTCCTATAAACACAAAAGATATTTATAAAGCCATGTTTGAGTTTTATATAATTAAAAAGTACATTAACCCTATTGATTCGTTTAATTTTATAAAAGCGTTGTGTATATTTGGAGATCGTCTTCATAAAACAATGATTTTACAAAAAATACCCGATTCCGCTGTTAAATTACGTGATTATAAAATCAAAACTGATTTTCCTATTTTAAAAGATCAGTTGGTGGATTCATTGGAAAAATTGCGTGAAAAGAAAATTAATTATGGCCGTGTAAATCCCGATGGATTAATGGTACACAAAGATGATACAGGATTATTGGTATTGTTATTTTTTGATTATTCCATGACAGAATATGATCCAAAACAATACAGTGATGTAGAAGATGCAAAAAAATTATTAGAATTTTTGAATGGTCCAATATAATTTTGCAAAATTGTTTTATCGTTTGGTGTAAATTATAAAATTAAAATAAATTTTATAATAAATAAAAATGCATATGGAACATAACTTTTTAATGTTTATTGGTGTTTTACTTATATGCCTTGTCATTAGTATGATGATGTTTAAAAAACCCAAAAAAGTCGGCGGTCAACACGGATTTAAATGTGTTGGAATGGGAATGCAAGGTAACATGAAAAAAAAATGTGTACTCGTAAATGAAGCACCTAACAAAGAAAACGGTGTCTACAGTAACTATGCTGCATGTGCAGATAATTGTGAAAATATCCACCCCCCTGGTTATTTAAAATCATACAAATGTATGATTCAAGCTGACGGATCACATATTTGCGTCCCTACCACGGAAGATCCTAATCCCATGAATGGATTCTTTTCTACCCAAGAAGAATGTGTACGTGCATGCGCTGACCCAGTGCCAGGTTTTAATGCAAATTATGAATGTACACCAATGGGATGCATTCAATCTGGTAAACCAGTTGATAATGTCAATGTATTTGACAATGAAATAGATTGCGTTGTCGCATGCAGTGGCAAAGGGTTTATTCAAAATTACAAATGCGTTGATGGACAATGTGAAAAAAGTAATGAAATGGTTAATAATGTTGATGTATTCAATAGCGCCGAAGAATGTGTTTACAAATGCGCAAAAATTCATGCTTAGTCACTTTTTCAAAATATATTTTTATGATTAAAAATAATCATAAATACAAATAATATTCATATTTAAAAATGTATAGATAAACTAAATTTTAGATGAATGATTATGAGATTATCGATGCTAAAGAAGCAAACAACGACGCAAACAATGAAGCAAACAACGAAGTAAACAATGAATCAAACGACAAAGCAAACAATGAAGTAAACGACAAAGTAAACAACGAAGTAAACGACAAAGTAAACAACGAAGTAAACAACGAAGCAAATAACGAAGTAAACAACAAAGAAGTAAATAACGACATAAAAGACAATATAAATAATTCTACAAAAGATGATGTAAGTGATGATGATAAAACATACGATACACCTGTATCTTTACTAGAAAAACTCTTAAAACATTTTATTTATACATCTGAATCGTCGTCTTCAGAAGAAGAATCCACCGAAGACGACGATTCAGAAGAAGAATCTAACGAAGAATCAAATGAAGAATCAACTGAAGAAGATGAAAATATTATATATTTGATTCATTGTAATGATAAAAACATACGATTTACAAAAACAATGAAACAAGCAAAAGAAGCAATGTTAAATGAAGCATTTTTATTTTTAGAATCAAACATATTATCTTTTTTTCGAATGGATAAAGATGAAAATAAAATTATTATTTATGAACGTAATCATGATACATTGTTCCCATTTTTAGAAAAAGTTATTTTTGAAATTAAAATCATTGCTGTAGAAAAATACTAAACACACATCACTTAATTATTTATCATAATTTTATGATAAATAAGTTAATTTTTAGTTACTAGACTAGCCACTCCGTCGTGATGGGACGGGACCCCTCTCTCATTTGGTATGAATTTGAATTTTAATTCCCATTGCTTCCAACTCTTGAAAAAGTAACTTGGCGCAATAAGGAATATTTGTTCGATTTACTTGCCCAATTTTACAAATACGACAAGCTGTCATGGATGATAAAATATTTCCACATTGTTCACACACATTCACTTGATACTGATCACTCATGTCAAATAATGTTTCTTGAATAAAAGCCGCTCCACCATGACTAATCAATGCATCTCTTTCCATTTCACCTACCCGAAGACCTCCTTCTCGTGACCTGCCTTCACTGGGTTGATGATGCATCATGGTGACATTTCCTGTTGCGCGAGAATTACCTGTCCAAACCGCTTTTCCATTACGACGAACATAAAAAATTTCATTTGGAACAGTTAGACAGATAACACGACAACCTTTTACATTTTCTTGTTTGTAAAATTTTTCATGATAAGGTTCATAATAATTCATGTTTGTCTTTTTAATTTCAAATGAAACTATATTTTTTTGAGATTTAATTAAACAGGTCCAACCAGCGTGTAGACACAATTGTTGAATTTGATCTGCAATTATTTGTGTTGTGTAATAACATTCTTGATCCAAAAAAGTAGAATCAATTAATTCCCTGGTTTGTTCAATACTTAAAAACATAACCCAGTCTGGAAATCTTCCTCTAGTTAATAGAATCTGTGAAATATCCATATTAGAATCAAATTCTAATGGTAATTCAATTGGTTTATTATGCCATTTAGCATCTTTTTTATAAATATAATGTTTACCCAACATTTGTTCTGGTGTTTTAAATTCAAAAAAATGATCACCTGTTTGTTTCACCCACATACGATGTTTTTCTGTAACTGTTAAACTTACAAGTGAACTTTCTACAGAATACAAAAACCCATTATAATCAGGATAATTGTAAACATGCGTTGGACGTTGATAATAAAGTTCATCATTAGGTGATAATGTAGCAATTTCATCAGCAAGTGTGATATTTGCAATAGGTTTCCAACCGTCATGTAGCGTTAATACTTCATGATCGGTTGTTAAACAATGTATTTTATCTGCAACAAGATGTTTCAAACGTTGATAATACGTTGGACCAATAAACAATTCCGAATCAAGTAACTCTCCTGTAAAGCCATTATATAATCTTTCATTACCATATTTTTGAAATCCATGTCTTTTCAACATGTTTGCAATACCTTCTACCGGATTAATACTTTGTTTTGTAAATGCTGTTGAATCACCAAATGTACCATCAAGACTTCCTACTTTACTATATAGACATTCGATAAGCTGTGACAGGGTCATTCTTGAAGGTTGCGAATTTGCTACAATTGCACCACATGCTAAAAATGTATTGTAATCTTTTACATTAATGCAATAAATTGGTTCTTCACCATCTAGCTGACGCCCAACAACTTTCATTGAAAATGTAGGCATCTCAAATTGTTCTTGACTACACATGTAGGTTTTACTTGAAAACCAATCTTTACATCCTAATTGTGTAATATATTGATTAAATGTCGGAAAATGTTTGTAATTAAAATGAACAATGTCTTTATTACGATTCTTTTTAAGACGATTTTTTACTTGTGTTTTTCCTGATATACCAAGTGTATAATATGTACTGAGTGCAATATGTTTTTCTAAAAATTCTATACGAGCCAACTCAATGGAATTATCAATTGTTTTTCCAGATGCAATATAACGTTCTACCATATCAAATATAGTAGTGTATTGATCTTTCACACGTTCTTGTAATTTTTTATAGGATTTAAAGATAGTAAGACGATTCATTTTTTCAATACAATAACGCATTCCAATGTTTTCAGCAAAAGCAAGTCCATTTCGAATAATGATATAAATAGTGGTCATATATTCCTCATGATTGTAGTCGGTTGGTAAATGAATATATTTTTGTGGATCAGATACATGATACCAGCGTTTCCTTTCGATAATTGCATCTACACCAAACTTATTTAGTAATTCGCAAAGTTGTTGCATTTTTTCAGTAAAATGATCTTCAAATGATGTTTTTGATGTTTGACTGAATCGTATTTCTTGTACATGTTCTTTTGATAGATATGGGGCATGTCCATCACCGCCAAATAAACCAGCCAAAAATTCACGTACAACAGACTTGGGACTAGTAAATAAAAAAGAAGGCCAGTATGTTTTTTGTTGTGTACGTTTTCCGATAGTAATTCCATCTAATTTTGATACCCATTGAGTTATACTATGAGGAAGATGAATAATAAATACTTTTCCAAATCCAATAGACGAAATATTTTCTTGTATTTTTGGAATTTTACCACTCAATAAAAATACATCTTGTTGAAAAACTGTGGCATCCAACACACATCCAAAATAAACAAGTGATTTGTCTTTTGACTTATTTATACATCCATCAGACAATAGTTGCCCAATTATCCGAGAGAATGCAAGTGTTTTTTCACGTTCTTGTGTTGTATTCATTGAAAATGTATGTAAATATGTTTTATCTGTGATATGTAATCTTTTATCTACATCACATGTAATATCCATTTTCCAATCTTTTTCATCATTTCCAATATGATCAACAACACCATCTAAACTCATTTGAACTTTATCGTGTTTCATGTCAATTTTTTCAGCTTCAATCCATCTACCATCAGTTGTATAAAATTTATGTCCAGGTGTACAACGAATAGTACGCCCATCTTCAAACGTTAATTTTAATAAAGCTTTTGTACCACCGCAACCCATACTCATGGATGTACTTGTTGTAACTCCAGACTTGTTGTGTGACCATACTTTTTCACCACCATGAATGGACAATTCGGAAATAGCTACAGACAATCCACTACATAATGTTACCAACGTATCTTTTGTAAAACAATGTGGGTTCATCAATAAATCAGGGGTGATTCCCTCTGATGTAAATGGCATATTTTCCTGCTCCAAAAGAAGTCCACAAACACCTTTTTGACTCGAACGCGATGCTAGCTTATCACCCACTTCTGGAATACGCATTTGACGGATTTTAATCTTGACCATAAAGAAACCTTCTTCACAAGGTCCAGTCCAAATTTCATCAATAATGCCTTCTTCTCCAATTGAAATAGATAAAGAACAATCCATTTTTTCTTCTTGTTCATCTTTTTGAACTTTGGTTAACGTTTTTCCAACAACAACATCGCCTTTGTAAACAGGTAGTCCTTTTTTAACAATTCCATTAGGACCTAATTTACTATAATTTAATTCTTTTTTTTGGGATTTCAAAGGAGGAATTTCAATTTTTTCAAAACTACAATTGGTTTTCTTTTTTTCTTCAAACGTAATTGTTCGATACGCAGTAGTTACAAACATACCTCTGTCAACAGAAGCTTTGTTTAATATAACAGAATCTTCCTGATTAAAGCCTGTATAACACGCAATTGCAACAATTGGATTAATACCCGTCAACATCTCGTCATAATGTAAAATACTATTGTATTTTGTTTCGACTAACGGTTTTTGAGGATAATGCATGACATGTGAAATTGTATCAAAACGACCTTTATGAGACAATGCATACATACCTAACGCTTGTTTCATCATACTTGCCTCATAAACCAACCGTGGATTTTGATTGTGTTCTCCGTAAGGAATTACCGAAGAACATACACCAAGCATTGTACTTGGATGTATTTCACAGTAGTTATAAGGTTGATTTGAATATTCTAGTAGATCAGATGGGTACATTGCAATTAAACTTTGTTCTACTTCATTTGAATCTACATATTGAATGATATCATTTTCAATTAATTCGTTCCATGTATGGGATAAATGTTGTTTCGTTACACCTAATTCTAAATTGTTATCCTTATCTTTATTTACTTTTAGCAACGGTCTAGTGAATCTACCATGATCACAAAAAATACGCAATTCGTGATCATCTTTATCTTTAAAAAACGATACTTGATTACTAAACAAATTTTGTTCATATTTCATTTTATAAAGTTCATCATAGCACTCATCAATTTTATCCGTAATACCAATTAATGTCCCATTAAGATAAATCATACTACATTGTCTATTATCTTTCATTTCAAAAAATTGAGATGTAGAATAAATAAAAGTAGATTGTTCAACCATTTTTCGAACCAAAATAGAATTGCATCCAACGGTTACTTTTGACATCAAGGCAAAATTTTTAATGATACCAATTCCTTTACCTTCCGGTGATTCAATCGTATCGATAAAAAAACATTGGGTTGGATGAATTTGTCGAATCTTTACATTTTTACCTTCTTTACCGATTGGAATTACAATTCGTCGTAAATGCGAAATGGTAGCTGGGTAAGATAGACGACTCATGATTTGACTCACACCAGTACGAACATATGTATTTTTTTGAGCACACCAATTTCCTGTTGCCATTGGATTACGAATAGCAGCAGTAATACTATTTGTCCGCGAAATTGCTGTAATGATGTCTTGACGTTTCTCCAAATATTTTTTCAAGTTATCACAATAACGTTTCAAACACATTCGGAATAAATCACCAAGTAACACACCTGGACCTTCAATACGTTTAATAGATACATTATCTCGATCATCATGTTTTCGTTTTCCCAAAGATACCCGAAACAGTTTGTTAATCATTGTTCCAAGTAATAAGCCTTTTTCCAAGTTGGTAGAAATTCCCATATGTGGAAACAATTCATTTTCAAGTACTTGGATGGTATAATGAATTCGTCGTTCTTCACTGTCTTCGACTTTTTGAATAGAAGATTTACTAATATATTTGAGCGCTTTTTCTTTTGTAGTATACATTATACTTTCACGAATTAATCGTTCAACAAGTTTATTTTCTTCTGGTGAAGACGGATTAATAAATTGAATAATTTCTTCATTATTAAATCCTAATGCTTTAAAAACCGATCCGGCACAAACTTCTTTTGACATGTATGGTAAAGAAAAACAACAATTACGACAATCTTTGTCTAATGTAGCTTTCAATAAAATACTGTGGCATGTTTCTTCAGACATGCTACGAATTTCTACTACAAAAGGATATTTGTCAGAATTACTTTCAAAACAATAAGTTTGATTATAATTCAAACGTTCTTGATAAATTAAGGCTCGCTCTTTTCCATTAACCAGAAAATATCCTCCAGGATCGTTTTCACATTCTCCCAATTTAATACATTCATCCGCTGATTTTCCATACAAGTTACATCGAGATGAACGAACCATGGTTGGTAATCGTAGAAGAAATACTTTTGCATGATTAACTATATTTACTTTTTCTTCTTGACCATCCTCTTTTTTTTCCCAAAATTCTTCTTTAATATCTACAAAAATAGGTGAATCATATGTAATATCTCTAATACGTGCTTCATGAGGTGTAATGTGTTTAATTTGTCGATTTTCATCAATGATAGAAGCCTTCTCGAAATAAACTTGACCAAATGTAGCTTTGTAATTACTTGTTTTTGTAGTAATTTCGATAGATGTACATTCATCAAAAATTTTTTGTATGGTATGATGAACCATGTATTCATAACTTTCAAACTGATGACGAACAGGACCATTTTCTACAAAATATTTTTCTATAATAGAAAAGTGATCATCTTCAGTAATAGAAAAAGGAAAATGATTTATTTCTGTCATGATTTGAATAAAAAACTATTTTATTTTTTTTATTTCATTTTTATAAGTTTGTTTTTATTAAATAAAAGATGTCAATCGATTATAATTTATCTAGTTTATCTTATGGAAAAAATCAACGTTGGACACAAATTTCATCTAATTATGAACCAATGAATCGTCAACCACAAAATGACGTATTTTTAAATCGTCTAGGTTTAACACCCATGACCGATTATCATCTTACCAAAGATGGTAAATATCAATATGGATGGGATTCTCGTACAGTAGATGCACGTGGAATGCGTCTTGTTCTTGACCAACCTGCTATGGTTGGTGCAGTTGATATGGACGATGTTTATAAAATTAACAATTCTGGTTACGGAGGTGTCTATCAAACTTACAGTGATATAAATAATGGAAACATTGCCTATTACGTCGATAAATCAGTTTCTCAGCCATTTTTTGATCCTGTTTATACACTGAGTTCAACGGTTAATAAAAATATTTTATTAGATCCAATGACCAATCCAAAGCCGGACTATTCA
>Ga0114964_10003348_pt1 | contig 10862 bp, 6 predicted proteins | sample C_131016_MF_Meta_FD_92638 | JGI IMG/M metagenome (GOLD analysis project Ga0114964, IMG submission 92638) | Freshwater microbial communities from Lake Croche, Canada to study carbon cycling - C_131016_MF_MetaG | ecosystem: Environmental > Aquatic > Freshwater > Lake | place: Lake Croche, Canada... | reverse complement strand
TGGCTTATTATTAGTAAAGATTTTTTGGCAAATGATTGGCTAGTAGATTTTGACAAGGTTTATAAGCGAACGAATACTGTAGACTTTGAAACTTACTATGCAATTCGCTTTGAGCCCAATTAATACTTCCTCTAAATTCAATAGAAAAAATAGATAGATTTTTTTATGCCCTCTTTAAGAAACTGTCCAGTGTGTGGTTGTGGTATTGAAAAGGCAACACTATTTCAAGAAGAAAATATAGATTTAAAACGTATTTCTGATTTTAGTTTTGCATCGCGCAAAGATCCTGAATTTATGTGCCATCGACTCTATCGATGCAAGGGATGCGACCTAGTCTATGTCAGCAACCCTCCAGAAGATGAACAACTAGCAAAAGCATACCATGAGGCTAATTACGATAGTGCAGAGGAGGCAAACGATGCCGCGAATTCCTATTTAATAGCCATGAAAAGTGTTCTTGCTAGCTTGAGAGAAAAAAATACAGTACTAGAGATTGGATCTGGTACAGGAGTATTGCTGGAATTGATGAAAGAACAGGGATTTAATCATTTGGTTGGTATAGAGCCCTCATCTGCAGCCATTGCAGCAGCTCCAATTCACCGAAAAGCTTGGCTTAAGGAGGGGATTTTCCTTGAAAGCAATTACCAGCCAAATTCATTTGATTTAATTTGTTGTTTTATGACTATGGAGCATGTTCCTGATCCATTAGAAACAGCACAAGCAGCATTTAGATTGCTAAAACCAGGGGGCGCTTTTGTAACAGTTACGCACAATTACCAAAGCTTGGTTAATCGAATTTTAGGTAAGCGTTCACCCATTATTGATATTGAGCATATGCAACTATTTTCAAATCAAAGCATTCTTGCTCTATTTGAGAAAGCGGGGTTTGATAAAGTAAGTGCAAAACCTTTTTTTAATCGTTATTCGATTGCATATTGGTTAAGATTAACGCCACTACCTAAGACAATAAAAAAAAGCCTCTTAAAGTTCCTCATTCTTACGCAATTAGAGAATAAAAAACTGAGTTGTAATGTTGGCAATACGATCGCAGTCGGCTATAAAGCCTTAAGAAGCTAATACTTTAAAGGCTCTAATTTCCTTAAGGGAGGCTGTTATCCATTGACTGCAAGTCAGAAGTTGCTAATTAGATTTTTGACCATTCCTCGGGAATTAAATCTTTAGTGTCCGGCAATGATTCTGAGCCACTAAACCAAGTTTTTGGAGTGCAAATCATTTTATTAATATTGGGATTTAACCAGGCTGCCCACCAGCTAAATGTGCTGTTAGAAATAATGTTGTGCTGGCAATTGGACATTAGTCTTAAATCCTCATAATTTTTTGAAGAGTTATTATGGCTAATAAATGTAACCATATGATTAATGATGAGGTTTTCTTGCGCCCATTTTGGATCGTCACTAAATATAAAAAAATGCGGGTTTTTGGTGCGCTCGCAAATAAATTCAATGCAGCGGTAATAGTAATTCAAGTCAGGTGAAAACAAGATTTGATTTTCATGTGAATTAGGTGCGTAATCACATCTTCGAATATGTAATCCAATGGATTCGCAGCCCCTTATTTTATCTAAAAGAATAGTATTTGCGGGTGAAGATGGAGTTTTAATTTCCAGTTTATTTGATAATAGACCGGAAATAGACATGAAATATTTTTCAGATTGCCAATAACCATAGAGGTGGGAGTTATTTGGAAAATCAATATAATTTTTATCAAAAGCATATCCAGATTCCTGTATTTTAATGGTTTTCTTTGGGTTAATTCGCTTTTGATTAAATTTATCTATTAAATTAGATGGAAAATTTTCACGTTGGGTTAAATAAAAATTTTGTGGAATATTAAAGTGCTGGAGTGAGTAGTTATGTAATTTGTATGAATCAAATCCACTAATATCTAAAATTACTTTAGTTTTATGCTTTAAAGATAGATCGTATGCAATCGCATATTGAAATAATTGATTTCCTAGGCCGCCAATTAAGTGAGTAATGATCATAAAAATCGATATGGATACAATTTTTATTGAGCCAATTTTGATTTTATGGCTATAAATAATCGAACAGCTGTCGGACGAACAAATTTCGTAACTCCGCTACCTATTTTATAGACTCCATAATGCTCAAGATTTAATTTTTCAGTTGTGTCAAAAATGAGATCTACCTCATCAACCCGGCCTTCAGTAGGCTTAATAGCATCCTCGCTAATGAGCCAGTAATTAAAGTCACTTCGCGTTGTAATTTCCAATTGCTGTAGGGCTGGCGCAATTAAAAGCGCCCCGCTTAATTGTGGAGAAATGGCGGCTATTTTTTCGTTACTTTTTTTATTTAATATCGTGCCGATGTTAGCAAGATAGGTGTTGCCAATACTTATAGGTTCATTTTTTATGGATTGAGTAAGAAGTAAATTGGTAGGCGCAATACGCGTAGACCAATCAAAGACTGATCGCCATGAATCTTGACTGGGATAGGCAGAATTTAAAATGTCTAGGTATTGATTGCCGCGTAAGCCATAACTAAATTCTTTCCATTGTGGAAGACTATAGTAATAATCACCTTGTTCAAAGTTAGTCTTATGATAGTTATATAGACAATATGAATTAAATGAGATTAATGCCCAAGCCACAAAAAGCCCGACAAAATACACTTTCTTAGAGGAAATAATTTTAGAGAGCAATATCCAGACAGTAATGCCGCTAATTAAACTCCATGCTTCTTGCATGAGACCATCTTTAAGTGGCTCTGGGCGCAATAAAAAAGTAATGGAAAGTGTGAAAGTAGTAACGGTAAGAATTCCGAAAAGAAATTTATAAAAAATGAGTTGGTTTTTATTGAATTTCCATAGGATTAAAAGAGAAATTATCAATAATATAAATATAGAAAAGAGAGTTGTATGGGATTGCCAGGCCGGAGAGTAGCCAATAGCTTTTATAAATGTGCTTTGCCCCAGCATGAATGAATAAATATAGCCAAAGCTAAGTGAGCTAACTCTTTCAGTCCAACTGGTGCCAATGAAAATAGCAAGCAAAAGACTAAAAAAGAAGGGGGTAATAAACGCTGAAAGATAAAAAACAGGCGCACCACACGTTTTTTGTAATCTGGGCATTAAAAGACAGGCGCTAATAAAGCAGATAAAAGTACCTATTAAAATTAAAATGAGCGGGTAATAAAACTGTTGAGGAGTGAGGTAATCGCTAAAAGCAACCATAATTAATTTATGGTTTATAAACTTGGTATAAGCTAAATAATGAACAGCCCCAATAAAGAGAAATACACTAATTAGTATTAGTAGCGAAAGCCATTTATATTGAGGCTGATTTTTAGGAAATTGTTCCTTTAATAAAAAACAATATAAGAAGGGGAGGGGGATTATGCCTCCAATGAGATGCAGTTTGCTTAAAAATGCAAATCCTGAAAATAAGCCAGCAAGGACGATTAGACGAATACGTGATGGCTCTTGAGCGGCTTTAATGATGAGAAATAGCGCCACTGACCATAGTGCAATTCCTACTGTTTCATAGCGTATCCAGTACAGCATAAATGGTAAATTGGCCCATACTAGAGCTAACAAAGCAACCGTAATTGAGTTTAGGAGATTTTCATAGCCTTGATTATGTAAATAAGGTTTTATTAATTCAAAAACCGAGAGATACATGAAAAAGAGAAAAACTAATACAAAAATAATGTTGACGAAGAGCAAATAATTTACAACTTCAACAAACGCTAAATAGGGGTTTGAGGTGAGAGCTAATTCAGTAATAGAAGAAATAGAAATAAGCCCAAAAAATTTCCCTAGAGGTAATGAAAGATATTTATTAATTAATAAGGGGGTAATATTAGGGTGGAAAATGTGGTCTGGTAATTGGCCAGCACCAGCAATTAAGGCGTCTACCGCATAAATTAGGGAAGAATCCCATGCTGCAAAATAGGGATAGGGTGCAATAATAAGGCTATAGATCACAGCCGCTATTGGAATTGGCCAAATTAAAAAATTAATTTTGGTTTGGCAAAATTGATTCAAAAACATGTCTTAATTATTTGCTGTCTTCGATAGAATAAATGAAGGATTAAGGGATTAATTAATATTTTAATTTAATTATTAACATGAAAAAAGTATCTTTATTTATTACCATTGAAAAAGTATTTTTTATATTTTTTATACCGCTGGGGTTAATTGCAAGTATTTACATTGGTGTTACGTGGGACGAGATCTATGAGAGCATAACATTCAAAGCTAATCTGAGCGCAATTCAAGGCTTATTACAAGGCGATCTTTCTGAGTATCAGGCCTTAAAAAGTCATCATGATCGATATTATGGTGTTGGTTTTCATTTAATTGAGAATTTAGTCTCGAGCCTATTATTTTCGATTCGGAATAATTTATATCCTTTTAGTGAATTAGCTTCGTATTTAATTTATTCACATATTTCTGTTTTTCTCGTATTTTGCCTATCCGGCTATTTAGTTCAAAGGCTAATTTTTCGATTTACTGGAGATTTACGTGTTGCCATTTTAGGCATGATGGCATTTTTACTTTGGCCATATATGCTTGGTCACGGATTAATGAATACCAAAGATACACCTTTCATGTTTTTATGGCTAATTTGCACTAATTACATGTTGTTTGTCCTAGATGCTTCAAACTTCGGTTTATCTTGGTCGGTAATAAAGAAAATAATTATTCTGGGGCTCCTTACGGGGCTGCTAATTGGTATAAGAATTTCAGGAGTATTAATTTTTCTGCAGTATTTTATTGCCTTAATTTTTTATTTAGGGCATAAGAAAAAAACTGGCATATCATTTTTTTATGACTACAAAAATAAAATTAAATTTTTTATAGCTAGTGTAACTTTTTTAATTTTACCTTGTTTTATTAGTCTATATTTACTGTACCCTCTTTTTTGGCTAGATCCTATTGAGTTTTTTAATGCTATTCGTTACCAAAGTCATAATCCAATTACGATTGATACCCTTACAGCAGGACGATTTTTCTCAAGCCAAGATACGCTTTATTACTACATCCCATATTGGCTCTCTATTAAGTTACCTTTAGTTGTCATTATTGGGCTACTTTGTAATTTTTTTGCCTTATATAAAATGAATCAAAATAAAGAGGGGATTAAAAGAAATAATTTGTATTATTTCTTAGGATTGCAGCTAACGGTAATTTGTATCATCCTTTTTTTGCTTTTAAATCACGTTCATTTATATAATGAATTACGTCATCTGCTTTTCATTTTCCCATTGCTCTTTGTTATTGGGGTTGTGGGCATATATTACGTTAGCCAAAGGTTAACTATTTCTTTATTAATCATTTCTATCATGATCTTTAGCGCAGACAATATAAAAATATTTCCTTATCAATATACTTACTTCAATGAAATTGCGCGCCAATTAAATTTAGAAGATAAATTTGAAAAAGATTATTTTGCAATTTCTGCACAAAAAACAGCCGAATGGCTTAATGCAAGAGATATCCCCCTAGGGAGCGGGTGTATCTATGTTTCGCCACTGCATTTATGGAAATATAGCTTAGATTTTAGAAAATACCCCTGCGTTCAGGATTACCCAAAAAAAGGCTTTGCAGAAGAAAGTGGCTCTTTTATGGTGTACGGTCAAGTGCGCGAGCGGGCTAATTTTCTTTCGTTGCCGTATTGCAGCATTATTCATTCAGAAGAAATCCATCTGCCCTTAGGTTCAAATCCATTGGTTATGAGCCAGCTGTATTTATGTCGACCTAATAGTGAACGCAACTAAAATAAATAGATTAATTTTTTATAATTGATCTTTGCCCAGCTGAAAATAGATAACAACCGATGATAAATATAAAAGAAAATAAACTAATTATTTTTTTTATACAGTACATCCCCTTTTTAGTATTTTTATGCACCCTTTTATTTTGGAATTCATCAGTTAGTGGCTTTTTTGATTTAAAAATCTCATTTGCCATATTGTTAATTGCTGTTTTCGTCACCCTAATTGGACATGCATTTATAGAATTCATCTTAAAAGGGGCCTATTTTTCAAATTTACCCAGCAAGGTGGCAATTGGTTGCTTATTATCAAATTGCCTATTGCTCTTAGTTGCTTTTATTTCTCCTTTTAATATTACGGTTAATTCCATATTCATTGGAGTATTAGTCATTTTTCTTTTAGGGCTAAAGGATAAGAGCTCTTTATATCAAGTTTTTCTGGTTAAAAATACTAGTGAGTACTTGCTAATCATATTTGCGTGCTTTATAGCTACCATTTGGTGTAGAGACGCACTTGTACCAATTCAATTTAATGATGAATTTATCTCACTTAAGATGTGGGGTGATGTTTTCTATCACATGAGCCAAATAAATGTATTTGCGCGGGCCCAAGGAGTAATGCACGAGGCTGATATCCTGAGTAGCGCTATTCCATTCCGTTTGTATCACTATGGTAATTACCAGTTACCTGCCCTTGTTACTGCTATAGGTAATTTATCTTCCTATGAAGCGTTCGCTAGCTTTTTATTGCCTTTAGGCCTTTTGATCCTGATATTTGCTGCATATTTATTTGCTTCATCCATCTTTGGTATGTGGCCAGGATTTTTTGCAGCTTTATTTCTGATGCTGCTACCCGATCCATTTCAACAAGGGTTTGGGAATCTTTTTTTAGGGCAGTTTTATTGGTTAATTCAGGCTTCTCCAGCCATGCCTTATGGCGTTGCTTGCGCAGCAATAGCTTTTGCTTGTTTATTTAAGGCAGTTATTAATAATCAATTTCGGTTGCTTCTAGTTAGCTATGGATTTGTCCTGATAACCCTTTTATATAAATCTCAAATTTTTGTCGCAATCTCTTTCCCGGCTTTAGTATTGCCTGCCATTTTTATGGGAAAAATGAATTTTATACGCCGTGTAGGTTTAGTTTTGTTTTTGACCCTTATTTATTTTGGCGTAATTTACTTCGTCAGCAGCCCGTCTTCTATCCCTACCATTAGACTTGATGGATCAGGCTTTATTCCCTACACGAGTTGGTTAAATGAAATTCAAGGCCCTGGTTTTTTAAAAGAATTGATTAATTCTAAGTTAGTTAGTCAGTATCGGGCAGCAAAAATATTTGCCTATATATTTTTGGTAGTTATAGTCTCTTTAGGAGGGTTAATTTTTATATATTTATTTATTTTTTGGTTTTTAAATAAGAGACTCAATGCATCTATTACTTATTTCCCCTTTTTTATTATTGGGATATATCTTGTCATGTCTTTAGGACTTGCCTTGAATGAGAGTGATGTGGGATTGCCGGAGGAATTACAACATCGGCCATTTGTATGGGCTTATTTTGTTATGACTTTATGGGCAATTGCTGGCGCATACTATATATGTGTAGGGGATAGAATTCCCAATAGCCCAATAGTTAAATGGGGTTTATTTAGCGCTTTAGGCCTGTTTTTGATAGTACCCCTTAAATATTCTCTAAATATTCAAGGACATGTGGGCAGCAGTCAGATAAAAATTCCTAGTTGTGAATATAAACTTGCTCAGTATTTAAGAGCAAATACTTCTCGAAAAATAATTTTTCAGGAATATAAGCAGGATGCAAGCATGGCAATAACTGCTTTCTCACAAAGGCAAGAATATGCGGTTAATTTTATTGGGACGAAATTACCAAAACCTATTAGGGAAAGATTAATAGAGCTAACTTCAATTAAGAATTCACGTGACCCAATAATTTTAAAAAATTATATGGAAGTCAACAGAATTTCTTATCTCATAGTTGATCCGGAGAGTGATTATGGTTGGATTATGCGGGGACTAAATAAGCCGATTTACGAGTGCAGTGGCTATAAAATTTTTTCTGCGGATGTTGGTATTGGGAAGCTAGAGTAAGGCTTTCCAAGCGATTATCTTTTTGACTTAGCCCCATGTAAACTATACTAGTTTTACTATTTGCCGGATTAATTATGCTCTTTCGCTCCAGTATTGCCTCTGTTATTTTTATTTCAACCCTTGTATTTTTTTGTTTAATTGGTGCGCGTATTCCTTTCTTGGATCAAGTTTTAATTGGCGAGGAGGGTAGCCATGCATTGCTAATTATGGGCTATAACAGTAATACTAGTAATTTGATATTGGATGAAACTACAACAAAAATAGCGCCCTTAATAGATGCAAATTGCCTATTAGTTATAGCTCATATTAATGGGGTTGATACGGTTGTAAGACCTAGTCGCAACATTGTTCCGTACTGTTTTTTAGGGACTATAGGTAAGACATCTTTTCAATTACTTAATCCTAAAAATCTTTCATTTAATAATAAATCATTTGCTGCTAGAGCAATCTTTTTAGGAATTAGCAGTTTAGGAATGATTGCTTTACTAATTATGTGCTCACTAGTTAGTTTAAAGTTAGATGGATATTTTCGTTTAATGCCATTTCTAATCATTATTTACGCATCATGCAATCCGTTAGCCGTGGGCGCTTCTATTCAACCACAAATTGATGGTGTCTTCGGCTTTCTATTACTTGGCCTTGCCTGTCTTTTTCTCTATTTTGGCTCACTAACTAGTTTATCTACAACAAAAAAACTAATTTTTGGATTTTTTGTTGGTTTTATTTCAGCATTAGCTAAAAACGAGTGGCCCTTAGCTTTAATTTTTGGAATTTTATTTCTAGTCATAGTACTTTATTTAATGAGGATGTTTAAATTCGTTATTCTTCAAAAGAATCTCCTAAATAAAAATTTAGAATTTTTTACTGCCGTCAGCATAATCACGGGTGCATTAAGTGGCATATTTTTCTGCTACCTAATCTCTCCAAGCGACTATCTAGCTGGATATTCGCTGATGAAAGGAATTAACTCAGGTAATACCTCGTACTTTAAAAATTTTATCAATGCCATTCGCTTTAATTTCGAACTGCTTTCGCCATTTATTGTTATTTGGGTTGCGGGACTTATTTTATTGATTAAAAATTTAAAAAAATTGATTCAATCTAATTTCAACTACCTAATTATGTGGGTTTGGGGTTCGCTTATTGGGATGGGATATTTATTGGGTGGTTGGGGTGGCGATGGGTTTCCTAGGTATTACTTACCACCCCTTATCCTATCTAGCGCATTTCTAATTTGCCAGCTAACAATAGGGCGATATTCTTTGCGTACTAAATCTTATGCTTTGATTTTCGTATTGATTTTAGTATTAATCAGTGTATATAAACTTACCAGAATTTATCTTAAAGATGAATCTATAACTATACCTGGAAATTCTGTAACGATTCAAGATGAAATTATCGGCGCTGCAAAAGTAGTAAATCGAGATCCATTTGGGATTGTTTTCCATCATTCAAGTCTTAGATTTTATTTCCCTGATACTAATTTTATAAGCCAAGCTATTGGAAAAGAAGGGGCAGAGCAGTGGAAGTTACCGAATTCTCAATATCATTTGGTTTTTTAATTAAGGTAAGCGGTATCGTTTTGCTAATAATTTTTATAGATTAATTCTGTATTTTTTGGAAGAATCAATAATGCCAGAAAAAATTAAAAAAGCTAATCCGGGCACGAGCCAAATTATCCTACTTTGATACCTATCAAAAACCCCAGACATTCCACCAGTAACTAAAGCATTCACTGCTAGGAAGATAACAGCAGTCAAGATAAGTAAAACTAAATTTCCACTTTCTTTAGTTTTTCGGATTTGTATTATTAGATAAACCCATAAAATACTACTAAGATAAATTGTGTAAGTGTAATAAAAGTTTAGAATCGGAAAAATCTTTTCTAGGATCCCTTTATATTGTTCTGAATTAATATAGGAAGAGTAGCTCCCAGGAAAGCTGGCATTAATTAGTTTATCAAAGCCCGTATTAGAGGCGTACGATCCCATTTGCTCGCCAATTTTAAAGGTAATAAATTGGTCCGACATATTTTTTAGAGATAAAAGAAGCTGCCTAGATGGATTCGCCAAAAAACTTTTTAAAATAATTTCTGAGGCTTCCTTATTTACTTCAAGAATACCGCCAGCGGCCTTCACACCTCCTCCCCATAAAAATGAGCTGGATATAAGATTTTTTATCTCTGGCTTAACATTAACATTGGCCCTATCTTGAATACTTTTTGCTTCATTTAATATAGGTAATGATAAGCAGGTTTTATAATTTTCTTGAATGCAATTCTTATTTAAATAATCTAATGCTGTTTCATCTTCGAGCATTCTTGCCAGCAAGAAAACTTTACTAGTTTTAGCGATAGTAAAGCCATGGTGAGACCAAATATTCGAGCTAATAAGCAGAGCAATGGCAATCATTGAAGCTAACATAGTCGTTAAAAAATATGTTTTAATTTCTGAAAATTGCACTTCTTGAAACAGCATTATCAATGAAATAAAAAAAATTAGTAGAAATGCAATTGGTAAATTTGAAGAATGCATACAAATACAAAGACAAACCAACCCTAGTAGCCCCACCTTTTCTTTTTTTGTTAGGGTTTGGCGACCTGCAGCAAAAATAATTAAAGCCAAGAATAGGATTGATGAAAAAATATCTGGTATTAGCTGGTCTACAAACCAAGGAAGATTTGTAAAGATTGCAGTTAGTATTAGCGCACTAAAAATAGTCCATTTGTTTAGAGCAGGAAATAGTACAGTTCCTAATTTTAAGTAAAGATATGAAATTAATAACGCCTGTATGAATATAGATGACCAAAAAAATTTATAAAAATTTGTACTGATAAGAAAAAGACCATAAAAAATTGGCCTATCAATTGGCGATATAAGGTCAATACCTGAGGTTATATGCGCTACAGTATCTGAGAAAATTAAAGGAAATCCATTCCAAAATGCTGGTAGACATAAAAGCACGGCAGAAAAGCATAGCTGGAATAAATTAAGAGCTATAT
>Ga0114964_10003347_pt1 | contig 10865 bp, 11 predicted proteins | sample C_131016_MF_Meta_FD_92638 | JGI IMG/M metagenome (GOLD analysis project Ga0114964, IMG submission 92638) | Freshwater microbial communities from Lake Croche, Canada to study carbon cycling - C_131016_MF_MetaG | ecosystem: Environmental > Aquatic > Freshwater > Lake | place: Lake Croche, Canada... | reverse complement strand
GTATCCGCTCTCCTCTGTGAAATCTCCGACGAGTGGATCACAGGAAAAATCTACCTCAACATGAACCCTCTGGAACTATCACTTCCTTAACTCAATTTTACAGAAAAATCTTTACGCAACCCCGTTAGTTCCGAGAATGATAGGGGGGGCAGAGAAGATTTTAATCTGGAACTCAAGAACTCAGGAAAAAGCATTAAAGAAGGGTCTTATGTAGTTGATGGTGCTCTGGAGGGGACTTAACCCCAACAAACGAAGCTTCTCCGAGTAAGGGGCTTCACCTTGCCGTGTCACACACTTCAACTCTGCTGATCCTCCCTTCGTGAGTTCATGAGTTCCAGATTATTTCACCTTTGTCTCATTCCCACCCAATTGAAACAGTGAGGAGCCAAAAAACCTAAGTGGATTTGCTCAAGGATCACTTGAGCAGGTTTCAACGGTGGAAGTACCCGTTGCAGATCCAAGTGATCGCCTCGGTGCCGCCAAACAGGATCGAGCCGATAAACCCCAAGGAGATCAGGAATAGAATCACTCCCGCTCCCAAGGCAGCCCCATCTCGTTCTGAAAAGGATGATGCCACAAGCACGACCGTCAGTGCGGGGAGCATGTTGCTGAAGGGGATGGGCAGGGGAAGCAGGAGCATGAGTCCACTTAACAAGATGGTCATGCCCGACAGAAACTGGGTGAGATGCAACTCAAAGAGAAAAGAGAGGCGGGGGTGCAGGACTTTTTCAATGCCCCTGAGGACCCGTGCGCTCCCGTGCAGGATCTTTGGGAGGTGTTTGCCGGAAAGTTGTGTCTCGAGAAGGCGCTGAGGAAGCCACGGATGCTGGCGGAATGCAAAACGCATTCCCAGCAGGGCGATCACCATGCCGAAGGGTGTGGAAAGTCCGGGCAGCATGATTGGTTGGCAGAAGGGCAGGGCAAGGAGCACCAGAAGCAGCGTGTACACGCGTCCCTCAAGACGATCAACCAACTCCCCAAGCGTCAGAACGGAGTGAGCCGCTGAATCAGAGAGGATCTGTAACTCCATCGAGAGACGCATTGGCTCACGGGGCTCCTCCTGTTCCCGATCCTCTGGAATTCTTGTCATGTTCGATTGCTATCAGAACATTGCCATCATTTCTCCGGAAGAGAACAAGAAAGGCGAGATGTGGCGATTCATTAGCGGTTGGTCACACCCGGCTAAAGACTGCCCGAATCATCTCGCCCCCTTGGCAGGTGGGAAGCTTTGCGATAGTGCTTACGCATGAAAGAATACTCTAGCACGCGGCAATACCGAGTCGTGGGAACGACGGGATAGCCTGCACAAAGTGCAGCCCTAAAGCCTTTAGGTGGGGGCGCTACTCGCGGGAGTGAGAGCGGCAATCGAACCCCAAGATGGCTTTAAACCATTGAGCTGCGACTACTCGATCCATGTGAGCCAAGATTGTTTCCCTTGGGTTTCAATGGTCTTTCACGTCTCCCTTTGGTGATTCCGTAGCGGTTTGATTCCCCTGCGACTTGTTGGTTGGGATGATTCTTTTGATGACCTCATCACCACGCGATTTTTCTCTAGTCTTAGGCTTACACCAATCAACCTTGTCTGCTGAGAGCATCTTGATGAATGGTTTTTTCTGCATATTCCGAAATGGTTAGGACCCTGTGCAGACGAAGCCAAAGTTGGTTTCTTCTGCACAGGGCATTTTCAGTGCCTTCACCCCCCGATGAAGGAACCGCAAACCAAAAGAGAGATGCATCATCACATTAACTCCCAGTCGATCAAGCACTGGATGGTTACGATCTTGTCACGGGGAGACATGTGACTCCGCTTAAGAACCGATGAAGCTTCTTCTTCATGATCGAAGAGAAGAACGACGAGGGTCTAGTCGATTATGCAATCACCTTTCTGAGGTCCTGGCTTGCGGGATTCAGGGCAAAGAAAAACCTATCCCCGCCTTTGAATCAGCAGGTGATGGGTCTTCGGTGTCAGTCTGAAAAATCTTTAAGTGGTCTTCTTCCTATGCATTACCATCAGCAGTCCGATTGCTCCAATGCCGAAGAGGGCATAGGTGGAGGGTTCGGGGACTGCAGCCACAACAAAAGCTTTTTGAATGTAATATCCATTTTGGGAGCCGGGATAGTTGAATGCTATTACTGAATCAGCACCTTCAATATAATTAACAAAGAAAGCTGTTGAAAGGGCTGCTCCAGAATCTAAACCATTAGTAGGTTTATCTGGGTCAATAAAGGATACGGTATTTAGTGCAGGGTTTTCTGCATCCCAATTGATGGCTCCCAAGGAGACGGCATGACCTAATAGGCCTTCTTGAAAAGGTGCCAATATTAGTTGCGTGGCTGTTGAGGAGGAAAGGTTCTGATAGAGCTGATTCCAGGTTGGAAACAGTTGCATTGTTACACTTATGTTTGAAAAACCCAAGTCGCTGAAATAGTTTTGCAGTCCTGGAATAATGGCTGATGCAGAAGTGCCACTTGCAGATGTAGTATTCAAGTAATTGGGACCCGATAGCGTTAAGCTGGCATTTATCCAGTCTTGGTAAGTAGTTCCCACGAGCGAACTACCAAAGTAACTTGAGTTGACGTTTTGGAAGTAATTCAAGGCATTCACCCATGAGGTTGGATTGCATCCATTAACTCCTAACACAGCAGTGATTTGCGGGTCTCTTTGACTAAGATATCCAAAGAGGGAAAGCTCCTCGGCAGCTGAATATTGACCGCTCGCATTTACAGCACTGCTAATCAAACTAGCGGCAACGGCAACTGATAGGATGAGATTTCTCATAGACTGCAGAAGTCTCTACCAACCTCTAAAACAGTCAATTTAAATGCCCGGTAGTAGGGAGCTTTCCGTATCCGTTGAAAGATCTTGGTCTGTAGGAGTTTCTTCGCTCTTTGGGCAACTCAGCTATCCCACCATCCTACTGGAACCTCTTCAAAGCGAAGGAGTCTCCCTAAAAAACGAGACTTGGCCTGCTGTCAAAGCGTGATAAGAGACAGGGGTAGAATTTTCCTGCGACAGCAGCCTCGTCACGGCACCACACCACACCATGTCCACCTCCTCACTCAGTCATTCCGCCATTCGGTGCAGTCTGCCGCTCTGGATCCTCGTAGTGGGTCATGCCTTTACCGCGCTCTTCTTGAGGAATTTGGGAGTGGGGGTTGATCAGATTGTTAATCCCCAAGTGTTGAGTGTGGCTCATTTGTTCACTAAGCTTCATGAATTTCTTAACGTCTGGGTCGCCCCCTTTGCCTTGGCTTTTGTAGCATTTCTACAGGTTCAGCTGATTCGGGGGAAAAGAGTGGGCTGGGGGATCGATCTGTTAGGGGGGCTTTTGACTCTCATGTGCCTCGTGATCTTCCTGATGCTGAATCTTCTACTTCTCAGTCACCTGAAAGCGGGTGAATTGTTGCTGATGCAACTCATTCTCTTTATTCCGGTGATCACGATCGACTTTGGTTGGATCTACTGGCGCCTTGATTCTGGGGCCAGGCTGAAAGGGCGTAACCATATCCGCTTTGATGAAGGGATGGGAGAGTTGGATACGTTCGATTACTACCATGCCTCCGCCATGACGCTTCTGCAGTTTGAGCCTTCTGGAGCTAAGCCTACCACGAGGCTCATGAAGACCCTGTTCGTGATCCACGGGGTAATGATGCTCGATCTCGTTGCCCTAACCCTCTCTCGTGCCATCGGGCTTGCCTCGGGAGGGTAGTCTGTTCCTCGCGATTAGAGATGACGACGGAGTCAATGGGTTAATGGGGGATTGACGCCTGTGGTCCAGACAAGCAAATAACTTACTTCAGGCAGCCGTAGCGCAACTGGAAATGCGCTTTCCTCCGAGTTTCAATAGGAAATAAAGGTGATGGGAAAAACACGGATCCTACAATAGACAGAAATCTTAGCGATTCCTTCGCTCTTTGCCAAAATCGGCAACCCTCCATCCCTCTTGAACCTCTTCAAACAGAAGGAGTCCTCATAGAAAAACGAGACTCGGGCTGGCGAGAGTGAACTTGAAAACTCTTTTTTTCTTATTGAGAAGAGTCGTTGTGCTAATCCCCTCCTTCATTCAGCTTTGAATTCCCATGCACGATTACACTCCCTCGCAGCAATCAATGATTGAGTTGTTCCAGAAGCACATCGACGCCGAGGCCGCTGGTGACCTGGACACAACGATGGGAACAATGACCAGTGATCCTTACGTGAATCACGTGCCCGTAATGGTTGGGGGCTTTGGATATGACGGGGTGAGGACATTTTACCGTGATCACCTCGTCGGTAAATTCTTCCCACCAGATATGGAAATGACTCCCGTGTCCCGGACCGTCGGTGATACTCAGATCGTGGAGGAATTGGTGATTCGATTTACTCACACCACGCCCATTGACTTTATTCTCCCAGGTGTTGCTCCGACCGGGAAACGTGTCGAAATGGCGGTCGTGGTCATCGTTGGCTTCAGGGATGGGAAGATCACCCATGAACATATCTATTGGGATCAGGCTAGCGTGCTGGTGCAGATCGGCATGCTAGATCCGACGGGCCTTCCTGTAACCGGGGTCGAGAGCACCCGAAAGGTGCTCAATCCCGCTCTTGTGAACTCCCCTGCCAGTTAGTGAAAAGCAGGCAGATCAGTTCTGACAGCTTGAAGAAGTAGCGATTCCGTCGCTCTTTGGAAAACCCAGCTACCCCACCATCCTTCTGGAACCTCTTCAGAGAGAACAATCTCTCCGGAATATCGAGAAATCGGACTGGCGTGATTCAGACCAAAGAAAAACCCATCCCCGATGAAGGAGATGGGTCTTCTATTAAGAGCTAGAAGTGATTAAGCGGCGAGTGCCAGAGCAGTCTCTTTCCTGCGACGAACGATCACGAATCCTGCGATGCCAGCAACTAGGAGCAGGGAAGCGGCAACTTGGGAGGGTTCGGGGACTGCGGCGGTGTCTGCTTGCGCTACAATAATTGCTGGGGAATAACTAACAGCAAAACTTTCCACACCTTTATCAACAAATGAACGAAACCCACCCATCATACTATAATAATTTAGTTGGAAAGCACTGTTGTCGTTGAACAAATACTGTGTACCACCAGTTAGAGTTCCATCATTCGAGGCAAGCAGAGAATTGTCCTGATAACTTACGTTATTAAGAAAGTCGAAGGAGCCTGTGTTGTCACCAGATGAATAAGTTGCACTAATTGGTGTGAACGCTCCTCCTTGGCCAACTGTTCCTGTGATTGTTCCTGATGAAGCTTGTCCCCAACCCGAGCCATAGGTATATTCATTATTGAAGCTCCAATTATAGGTGAGGCCAGCTTTCGCAGATCCTGCGAATGAGGTGAGTCCTGCGGCGAGCGCAAGAGCGAGGAGGGTCTTTTTCATAGGTTTGGTTTTTTTGGTTTTCTGAAATCAAATTGCACTCTTTCCCACCCCCAATCTTTGCCAAGAAAAAAAGAGGAGAGACCCCAAAAATGTGACGAACTGAGCAGATGGATGGATAAATTTGTTTCAGATATCCCCTTAAGCGATTCCGTAGCGAACTGCCCAATCCAGCTACCCCACCATCCCTCTGGAAAACTCTTCAGGACGAAGGAGTCCTATGAGGAAAACGAGACTCGGTCTGGATGAGCCCATTGTCGGGACTTGGAAAGGTCTGAGTATCCTGTCCAACTGAAGTTGTGTCATCCCATTCAAATAAGTCATGACAAATTGACACGGCTCTTCCAATTGAACTCGATGAGGTGAAGGTATTCAGAGTATTTGAGGGGGTTGTGAGGATCATTCGACTGGAATTCTTCAAGGAACAACCTTGAAGCTCAATTGATGCTTTGTGACATTTTCTTCACCAAACAGCTCACGTCCTTCAGCTGTCTGTAGCGATTCCGTCGCTCTTTGGAAAACCCAGCTACCCCACCATCCCTCTGGAACCTCTTCGGAGGGAACAATCACTCCGGAATATCGAGAAATCGGGCTGGCGGGATTCGAACCCACGACCTCTTGAACCCCATTCAAGCGCACTACCAAGCTGTGCTACAGCCCGTTCTCGAGCCGAAGAGCATCGGGTTTCTTGCCTCATCGTGCAAGTTCCTTTTGTCTGCCGGTCGTTTGACTCGTTCGCTCCCGCTCAGCTTGCCCTTCGGGTTTCGCAGATGCGAAATCTATCCGTGGTGTTCCCACACCTACGTATTCCGACCAGGCATCCTCGTGCCTTCTGCCCCTCGGACTTCTCGGCCAAGCCTCGAATGACATCGTTTTGGCGAGGCAAGCAAAGCCATGTTCCAACAGGCCTTTTAAGCCTGAAAGGCTGAAGATTCTCGCGCGGAGGCGCAGGGGCGCGGAGATGAGATAAGAAAAATGAAAGGGAGGCATGGCCACAAGATGCACCAAATGCACAAGGGGGGAGGCTTGTACAACACAGGCAGGCGCTTCGCCGGTTCAGGGCCGGCTCTTGGGCCGTTGCTTCGCATTTGAACTCGGACTTTCCCAAGTCACTCGCTCCTAACGGGGCTGCTACGCAGTCCTATCAGCTCCCGTCAGTTGCTGATTTGTTTCGGCTGATTTCCACATCAAATCCTCTCCTCTGCACCTTTGCGCCATTGCGCGAGAATCTTGCTGGGTCAGGGCTTGAGCAGTTTGATCGAGGGGAAGTAGGCCCGGAGATAACCTCTGTCCTCCGTGGCGAGCGCATCGGCCTGAGTGGAGGCATGAGCAGCGATCAGGAAGTCGGGAAGGATGGTGGAGCGAGGGCCTCCTTCGTTGCGGTAGGCGCGGAAGATCTTCCCCGCAAGAAGCGCCGATTTCTCGTCCAGGATGCTGTGACGCAGTTCGAGCGCGCCAAGTGCTTTCATGCAGTGAGCGTCGTTTGGGAAGAATGACCGCACCTCCGCAATCACGATCGTTGAGACAATCAGGCTCTTGGTTTCTGCCAGTCTTTGAAGCAATTCGAGCCAATCGGAACCCTTCTTCTCGCCTTTGAAAATGGAGAGCAACACCGAGGTGTCCACGGCGATCATGGTCATAACCTACGTTTTTTGGGCAACACGACCTCACCCCGCAGATCATCGAGCAATGAGGAGATGCTCTGTCCGGAAAGTTCTTTTTTCAGGCATCCCAAAACCCCTTTCCCCCCTTTCTTGACGACTTTGCGAAGCTGAATGCCATCAGCTCCTGCAACGAAGTCGATGAGGGCCCCGGGTTTGATGCCGTAGCGATCCCTCAATTTCTTCGGGATGGTGACCTGTCCTTTCGTCGTAACGAGTGTACTCATGATCAAAAAGTATTACAGAAAGGTAAGAAAAACAAGTATTACACCATTGGTTCCCTCCTCATTGTCAGGTTAATGAGGTCCGCATGAAGAGCTTTGGCTCTCCTCCGCGCCTTTGCGCCTTTGTGCGAGAATTCTGCCGAGTCAGGGCTGGAGGAGTCGGATCTACCCTTGCAGCGTTTCCCTTGTGCCTCTTGTGCTTTTTGTGGCTAAGCCATCCCTCCCTATTTGGCTGTTTCAACCGTTGCACTGTCCGTCAGGTTTACTACTCTGTTTCGACCATGACTTCTTCTACTTCCAAGACTGACTCCGCCTTGCTGAAAGTCGCGATCGTCGGTGCAAGCGGCTACTCCGGAGAGGAGCTTTGTGCGCTGCTTGACCGGCATCCTTTCGCGGAGGTGACGGCGGTCTTTTCCCGGCAGCACCAGGGCAAGACCGTGGCCGAGACGATGCCCCGGTTCTCCGGTCACAAGATCGGTAATCTCGTCTTCACGGAAGCTGATCCCGCAAAGGTTGCAGCTTGTGATGCAGGTGTCGGCTTTCTGGCCCTTCCCCACGGTGTGGCCGCCGAGTATGCCGTGGCTCTGTTGAAGGCCGGCAAGGTGGTGATCGACCTAAGTGCCGACTTCAGGCTGCGGGATGCCATGGTCTACGCGGATTACTACGGTGGAGCACATCCCGCCCCTGAGCTTCTCGAGCAGGCGATCTATGCAATCCCCGAGCTAGCGCGGGATGCCGTGAAGCAGTCACCTCTGATCGCCTGCGCCGGGTGCTATCCCACCAGCATCCAGTTGCCGCTCATCCCGCTACTCAAGGCAGGCCTGCTTGATCCCTCGGGGATCGTGGCCTCCAGCGCAAGTGGTGTAAGCGGAGCAGGTAAGAAGGCCGCTGTTGATTACCTCTACGCCGAGTGCAACGAGAACATGCGGGCCTACGGGCTCCCACGGCACCGGCATCTCTCCGAAGTGGAGCAGCAGTTGGCACTTGCTGCGGGAGGCAAGGTGTCGATCACCTTCATTCCCCATCTCGCCCCCATGAGCAGGGGAATCCACACGACCATCGTGGCAACTCCCTCCGCTGGGAAATCTGCAGCGGACCTCAAGAGCGCTCTGCTTGCCGCCTACGCCAACGAGCCGTTTGTCAGGATCCGGGAGCACCCTCCCGAGACGAAGCATGTCACGGGAACGAACTTCTGTGACATCGCTCTCTTCGACGAGCCGCGGACAGGGCGGGTGGTGATCCTCTCCGTCATCGACAACCTCGTGAAGGGCGCGGCCGGTCAAGCCGTGCAATGTTTCAATGTCCGGGCAGGTCTTCCGGAAACGGCAGGCCTGATTTGAGGGAGAGATGAGACTTCAAGAGATGCTGATTAGTCATAATCTTTTTGACGGCACTTGCCACCCGGCAAGCGATGCCGCCCCATGGGCAACGACTTCGCCGTTGTCTTCCGCGCCCGTTCCCACGAGCTTGGTTCTCCTTTTAACTTTCTAACGTTCTAACTTTTTAACTATGTCATCTTCCCTCAAACGTATCGCCGGCGGCGTGAATGCCTCCAATGGTTTCCTCACAGGCACTGCTTCCTGTGGCATCAAGCGCACCGGCCCCCTCCGTAGTGATCTCAGTATCGTGGCTTCGGAGTTTCCCGCGACTGCCGCGGGTGTCTTCACCACTAATCTGGTGAAGGCCGCACCGGTTCTTCTCTCACGCCGTCATTTGGAATCCGGAAAGGCTCGCGCAGTACTCCTCAACAGCGGTAATGCAAACGCCTGCACGGGAGCCCCCGGTCTCCGAGCAGCCGAAGAGACTGCCAACTCCACTGCGGTAGCACTGGGACTTCATGCTGATGAGGTGCTGATCTGCTCCACAGGCCGGATCGGAGTACAGTTGCCACTAGCTAAAATGCTCCCCGGTATCCACCAGGCAGCCGATGCGCTGAAATCATCACCCGCCGCTGCAACGGCTGCCGCCAAGTCGATCATGACGAGCGACAGCGTACCGAAGCAGTCGTCTTATGAGGTCAGGGTTGGCTCGAAGTCATTCCGCATCGGCGGCATGGCGAAGGGTGCTGGCATGATCTCTCCCAACATGGCGACCATGCTCTGCGTGATCACCACCGATGCGGCGGTCCCGACAGCCTTCCTGCGCAAGGTGCTCGGCGAGGCGACCTCCAGGACCTTTAACTGCATCACTGTCGATGGTGACTGCAGCACGAACGACACCGTGCTCACGCTTGCCAACGGGGCCTCCAAGCTTGCGATCCGCTCTGCTGCCCAGAAGAGGGCCTTCGCCGATGCCCTGCAGGCTGTCTGCGCTGATCTGGCACGCGCCATCGTGGCTGACGGGGAGGGGACCTCTCGCGTCATCGAGCTCACCGTGAAGGGGGCGAAGTCCGTGGCTGATGCCCACCTTATCGGTCGTGCCATTGCCAACTCCCAGTTGGTGAAATGCGCCTGGGCAGGAGGGGATCCCAACTGGGGGCGCATCCTGGATGCAGCGGGATACTCTGGCGCCAAGTTCGATCCGGACAAAGTTGAGATCGCCTACGACGGGATGAAGGCTGCCAAGAACGGCATGGGATGCCAGGATATGAAGGGCGAGCTGAAGCTGCGAAAGATTGCGGCGAAGAAGGAGTTCTCCGTTCTGGTGGATCTCCACGGAGGCAAAGGGGAGGCCCGCCTGCTCACGACCGACCTCACCGAGGAGTATGTCCGCCTGAACCTCACGGAATTTTCTCTCTAAAAATTACTATGGCTTCCCAGATCACAGCCCGCCAACGCGCGGAGACCCTCCTTGAGGCGCTTCCCTACCTCCAGAAGTTCCGCGGGGGGATCTTCCTCATCAAGTACGGCGGCAGCACGATGGAGTCCGCCGATCAAGTGGAGCTCTTTTTGGAGGATGTCGCCTTCCTGGATGCCGTCGGGATCCGTGTCGTTCTCGTCCATGGAGGAGGCAAGGCGATCAATGCACGCATGAAGGACCAGGGGCTCACACCCCATTTTGTCGGAGGTCTCCGCGTCACGGACGCCGCCACCATCGAGATTGTCCGATCGGTCCTGGATGAGGAGGTGAATCCCGGAATCGTTGCCCAGCTTGCCAAGCTCGGGGTCAAGGCGGCTGGAATCTCGGGTCGCAATGTGTTCACAGCCAAGCGCCTTGATGCGGTTCAGGGTCCTGATGGTAAGGAGGTCGATCTCGGCTTTGTGGGCGAGGCAGAAGAGGTGAATCCTAATTCTGTGCGAGCTGCGCTTGACTCAGGCGCCGTGCCTGTGATCTCCCCGCTAGGTGCTCTGCCTACGGGAGAGGCGATGAATATCAACGCCGATGTCTCCGCTGCCGCGCTAGCCTCGGCACTGCCTGCCACCAAGCTCATCTTCCTCAGCGATGTCCCCGGTCTCATGCACGATCCCAAGGATCCTAACTCCCTCATCCACAGCCTCACGGCCTCCCAGACCGAGGAGCTCATCGAACGCAGCATCATCGCCGGTGGAATGATTCCCAAGGTGCGATCCGCCACCAAGGCGCTGGCTCATGGTCTAGGCAAGGTTCACTTGTTGGGTGCGGGCGTACCGCACGCGGTGCTCCTCGAAGCGTTCTCGGAAGAAGGAATAGGT
>Ga0114964_10003346_pt1 | contig 10866 bp, 8 predicted proteins | sample C_131016_MF_Meta_FD_92638 | JGI IMG/M metagenome (GOLD analysis project Ga0114964, IMG submission 92638) | Freshwater microbial communities from Lake Croche, Canada to study carbon cycling - C_131016_MF_MetaG | ecosystem: Environmental > Aquatic > Freshwater > Lake | place: Lake Croche, Canada... | reverse complement strand
TCGAAGCGTCACCGCGACGCAAACGGCGGGCCTGTAGCTCAATGGTTAGAGCCGGCCGCTCATAACGGTCTGGTTGCAGGTTCGAGTCCTGCCGGGCCCACCACCATACGCCTTTGGCTTCGGGTGGCTTGCGCCAGCAAGCCAATCGGAGGCGATCTCAGGCGTAGGAGTGTCGCGCCGTAGCTCGAAGAGCGAAGGCGGACCAAGGCCCAAGCGGCTTTGTTGGCCAAACAACGGCGACCTTCAAAGCACGCCAGCCTTAGCAAATCCCGTCACATTTGATTTTTTCCGTCTGAAATGAAACGGTGTGAGTCTGGAATGGACGATCCGTTTCTAAAACTGTGGCCTATCCTTCTTCAACACTGCAGGGGATCGGGAAGCAAGCCATGAGCTATTCTGGTTGGAGAGTTATCCGCGAGGCACTGACCGGGCATAAGGGCTGGACACCAGCCTGGCGCGATCCGGAGCCGCAATCTTCCTATGACATCATCATTGTCGGCGGCGGCGGTCATGGGTTGGCAACTGCCTATTACCTCGCCAAGGAATTCAAGCAGGCGCGCATCGCGGTGCTGGAGAAGGGCTATATTGGCGGCGGCAATGTGGGGCGTAACACCACGATCATTCGCTCCAACTATCTGCTCGATGGCAATATCCCGTTCTACGAATTTTCGCTCAAGCTCTGGGAAGGGCTGGAGCAGGACTTCAATTACAACGCGATGGTCAGCCAGCGCGGTATTTTGAACCTCTTTCATACCGACGGCCAGCGCGATGCCTATACAAGGCGCGGCAATGCCATGATTATGCATGGCGCCGATGCGGAGATGATTGATCGCGAGCAAGTGCGCGCGATGTATCCGTTTTTAAATTTCGACAATGCCCGCTTCCCGATCAAAGGCGCGCTGATGCAAAAGCGCGGTGGCACGGTGCGCCATGATGCGGTAGCGTGGGGCTATGCCCGCGGAGCCGATAGCCGCGGTGTCGACATCATCCAGAATTGCGAAGTCAAAAGCATCCGCACCGAGAATGGCCGCGTCACTGGCGTTGAGACGTCGCGCGGGTTTATTGGTGCTAAAAAAGTCGGCGTTGCGGTGGCGGGTTCATCGAGCCGCGTGATGTCGACTGTTAATATGCGTCTGCCAATGGAAAGCCATGTGCTGCAAGCCTTCGTGTCCGAAGGATTAAAACCGCTGATTGATGGCGTGATGACGTATGGCGCTGGCCATTTCTATGTCAGCCAATCGGACAAAGGTGGCCTTGTGTTTGGCGGCGATATTGACGGCTATAACACCTACGCCCAACGCGGCAATATGCCGGTGGTCGAAGACGTGGCTGAAGGCGGCATGTCGCTGATGCCGATGATTGGCCGGACGCGTCTGCTTCGCATGTGGGGCGGCGTGATGGATATGTCGATGGATGGCTCGCCGATCATCGACAAGACCGATATTGACGGCCTCTATTTCAATGGCGGCTGGTGCTATGGCGGGTTTAAAGCCACGCCTGCCAGCGGCTGGTGCTTCGCGCATCTGCTCGCCACCGACACACCGCATATGACGGCGACCGCCTTCCGCTTTGATCGGTTCCGCAAGGGATTGATGATTGATGAAAAGGGCCAAGGCGCCCAGCCGAACCTGCATTGAGAGGACGAGACCGATGATTATCAATCACCCGCTTCTTGGCCCCCGCGACGCGCAGGAATTCGTCTATCTCGGCGATGCCAATTTGATCAACCGTCCCGACGGTTTAGCCGAAGGGGCTGCCGACGCGTTCCACGACTATCTCTATCTTCGCGATAACCCCGCAGGCGAGCATCGCGAGCTTTGGTACCATGAGCAAGGTGATCGTTCCTGGCTGGTGGTGACGCGCAATACGCTAACGCATGAGATATCGTCGGTCGAATTGGCCCGTGATGTTGCCCGCAAGATGGGACGCAGCAAATGACGCAAGTAAGACGCATCGCAGGCGGCCAGATCGACCGCAGCCACACCTTGAATTTTGTCTTTGATGGTAAGGAATATGCGGGCCATCCCGGCGATACCCTCGCCTCAGCTCTGCTTGCCAATGGCGTGCAGCTGATGGGCCGCTCCTTCAAATATCACCGCCCGCGTGGCCCGATTGCAGCAGGCGCTGAAGAGCCAAATGCGATTGTGGAATTGCGCAGCGGCGCTCGCCAAGAGCCTAATACCCGCGCCACCGTGATCGAATTGTTCGACGGGCTGGAAGCCAAGAGCCAAAACCGTTGGCCATCGCTTTCGTTCGATGCGATGTCGATCAATGATCGGTTATCTAATTTTCTGACCGCCGGTTTTTACTACAAGACCTTTATGTGGCCAGCGGCCTTTTGGGAAAAGCTCTATGAGCCGATCATCCGCCATGCAGCAGGGCTTGGTAGCCTGACGCGGTTGGATGATCCCGACAGCTACGACAAAGGCTTTTTGCATTGTGACCTGCTGATCATCGGTTCGGGTCCAGCAGGGCTTTCAGCAGCCCTTACGGCGGGGCGTGCGGGTGCGCGCGTTATTCTTGCCGATGAGGATTTTACCTTTGGTGGTCGCCTGAATGCCGAAACGTTTTCAGTTGATGGCATAGCGGGTGCCGCTTGGGCTGCGAAAACGGTCGCAGAACTCGTCTCGCTTCCGAATGTCCGCTTAATGTCGCGTACCACGGTGACGGGCGCATTTGATCACGGCATCTATGGTGCGGTTGAGCGCGTATCGGACCATGTCGCTGTGCCTGCCGCTGGCAAGCCGCGTCAAATTCTGTGGCGCATTTACACCAAACGCGCTCTTCTTACCGCAGGCGCCATCGAGCGGCCTATCGCGTTTGAAAACAATGATCGCCCAGGCATCATGCTGGCAGGCGCGCTGCGCACCTATGCCAATCGCTGGGGTGTGGCGGTGGGTGATCGCGTCGCGATCTTCACCAACAATGATGATGGCGTGCGTAGCGCGCTCGATCTCAAGGCCAAGGGCGTTGATGTTGCAGCCGTCATTGATACGCGCGCCGATGCCAAGCCGCTTGACGGCATAAGGCATATTCGCGGCGGTCAGGTGGTGGATAGCGATGGCCGCCTTGGCCTGTCCTCCATCACTGTGCGCATGGCCAATGGTGCGTCCGATAGTATTGCCGTGAATGCGCTTGGCGTGTCGGGCGGTTGGAACCCTAATCTTAACATCTCGTCGCATCATCGCGGGCGGCCCGTGTGGAATGAGGCGATTGCCGCTTTTGTTCCAAGCCCGGATGGGCCGAAGGGTCTCTCCTCGGCTGGTGCTACGAACGGGATTTTCTCGACGCATGGCGCCCTGTCGTCGGGCGCTGATGCAGCTGTTGCGGCGTTAAACGACATCGGCATCAAGGCCTCTGCGTCTAAAACGCCGGAAGCCGAGGATGCACCGGTTGCAATTTCGGCCTTCTGGCATGTGCCCTCAAGCAAAGGCCGTGCTTGGATTGACCAGCAAAACGATGTGACGGTGAAAGACGTCAAACTGGCGCATCAGGAAAACTTCCGTTCGGTTGAGCATTTAAAGCGCTACACCACGCTTGGCATGGCGACCGACCAAGGCAAAACCGCCAATGTGGTTGGCATCGCCATCATGGCGGAATTGACCGGCCAATCTATTCCGCAAACTGGCACGACAATCTATCGTCCGCCCTATACGCCGGTGGCAATGGGTGCCTTGGCAGGCCGCTCGCGCGGGCATGACTTCAAGCCCACGCGACTGACGCCGTCGCATAAATGGGCGAGCGAGCAAGGCTCCATTTTCGTCGAAGTGGGCATGTGGCTGCGCACGCAATGGGTGCCGAAGCCGGGTGAAACGACATGGCGGCAATCGGTCGACCGTGAAGTCGCTGCTACCCGCAATTCGGTTGGTATTTGCGATGTAACGACGCTCGGTAAAATCGACATTCAGGGAACCGATGCTGGCCTCTTTCTCGATCGCGTCTACGCCAACACCTTCTCGACGTTAGGCGTCGGCAAAGTGCGCTATGGCTTGATGCTGCGCGAAGACGGCATTGTGATGGATGACGGTACCACCGCGCGGCTCGGTGAGAACGAATATGTGATGACGACCACCACGGCCAATGCCGTACCGGTGTTTCGACATCTCGAATATTGCCGACAGGTGCTCTGGCCCGATCTTGATGTGCAATTGATTTCAACCACCGAAGCATGGGCGCAATATTCGGTGGCAGGCCCTAATGCCCGCAAGCTGTTGCAGAAACTGGTTGATCAAGACATCTCAAACGAGGCCTTCCCCTATATGGCATGCGGCGAGATCACCGTATGCGGCGGCCTTCGCGCGCGCCTGTTCCGCATCTCATTCTCAGGCGAACTGGCGTATGAAATCGCCGTTCCAACCCGCTATGGCGATGGGATGATCCGCGCCATGGTGGAAGCCGGTAAAGAATTCGACGCGGTCGTGTATGGCGTTGAAGCGCTCGGCGTGATGCGTATTGAGAAGGGCCATGTCGCGGGCAATGAATTGAATGGTCAAACCACCGCGCTCAATATGGGCCTTGGCAAAATGGTGTCGAAGAAGAAAGACTCCATCGGCATGGTGCTAAGCCAGCGCGAAGGCATGGCGCGCGAAGATGGTTTGCGGATCGTTGGCGTCAAGCCGGTTGATCCATCCAAACTGTTGACGGCGGGCAGTCATTTTGTGGTGCATGGCAAGAGCCCAACCGCTGAGCATGATGATGGCTGGCTAACCTCTGTCGCCTTCTCGCCCAATCTCGGCCATTCGATTGCGCTGGGTTATCTCAAAAATGGTGCGGCTCGTATCGGCGAGCGGCTCCGCGTTGTTAATCTGATGTCAAAGACCGAGAAGGAAATCGAGGTCGAAATCGTCAGCCCGCACTTCATCGATCCGGAAGGGGAACGCCTCCGTGCCTAACCATCGCTTGAAACCACTCTCCCCGCTTGGCCACGACACCCCGGTTGTAACCACCATCGGTCCCGTCACGATCAGCGAAAAGATTGATTGCGCTCTGGCCTCCGTTGCCAGCCGCCGCGATCAGGACAAAGCCGTTGCGGCGGCTGCCACAACACTCGGCATTCCATTGCCGGGTGCCGGGCATTTTGAGCAAGCGAGCGTTTTCAGCGCGTTCTGGCTCGGTCCCGACCAGTGGATGGTGGAAGCGCCCTTCGCGTCGCATGAGGATATTGTCGCCATCTTGAAGCCCGCCTTCGGCCATTCCGCCTCGATTACCGAGCAGACCGATGCGTGGGTGCGCTTCGATGTGTCGGGCAAGGACTTGGCTTCGATGTTCGAGCGGCTCTGCACGTTTGATCTTCGTAGCCATGGCGCGGGCTCAGCCACGCGTACCGTGATCGAGCATCTCGGCTGCTATGTTGTCATTCGTGACGAGGAGAGGCTCAGCGTCATCGGCCCGCGCTCCTCGGCTAACTCACTTCACCATGCCTTGATGGCAGCAGCGCAATCGGCGTTCTAAAAAAGACGGCGACGTGTAAAAAGTTGCCGCTTTACCCGTTTGTATCGTTCAACGCTGGCGGACGCCACCGCGCGAGCCGCTCTTCAATGCGCGTCATCACCCATTCGGCACCGAGCACGACGACGACGATAATCACAATCGCAGCATACATTTCCGCCGTATCATGCACGCCGCGCGCGGTTTGAATGATGAAGCCGATGCCATAGCGCGAGCCGATAAATTCCCCGACAATCGCGCCCACAATCGCAAAGCCGAAACTGATATGCAGGCTCGCGAAAATCCAGCTCATGGCTGATGGAATAATCACCGACCGCGTCAACGCCCATTTCGATGCGCCGAGGATTTGCGCATTGGCAATCATCGCGCGATCAGCCTCGCGCACGCCTTGGAACGCGTTCGAAAACACCACGAAAAACACCATCACAAAAGAAAGCGCCACTTTCGACCACAGGCCAAAGCCAAACAGCAAAATGAAAATCGGCGCGAGAACCACGCGCGGGATGGCGTTGAGCACTTTGATGTAAACCGATAACACATCCGACATCATCCGGTTGCGCCCGAGGGCTACGCCAAACAAAACCCCGAACACCGAGCCAAAGAGAAAGCCGATCATCGCCTCCTCCATGGTGATAAAGAGGTGATAATAAAGGGGTGCCTCGTCGGTTCCTTCCATCACCAGCTCATAGAGCCGCTCGGCAATGGCCGAAGGATAGGAATAGAAAAACGAGTCGATTATGCCGTTTCGCGCAAAAACCTCCCACGTGCCGAGCAGCAGCGCCAAAATGGCCAACCGCCAAAAGATCACCAACCGGCCATGGCGAAGGGCAGCGCGAATGGCCGCCGCTTCAATCTCAGCGTCCGATGTTCCGGGCGGATAGACAATCGCTCCACCATTGCCAATTGCGATATTGCTCATGAAAAATAATCCTCAGGCAGCCTCGGAAGCATCCGCACCAAACTTCACCTCTTCCTTGAGATCCTGCCAGATCCGGCGTGAAATCTCGATAAATTCAGGTTGATAGCGAAGGTCGGACAAAACGCGCGGACGGGGTATATCGATGGTGTGAACGGATTTAACCGTCGCGGGCCGCGCGGTGAGCACATAGACTTTATCGGCCAGCGCAATGGCTTCTTCAAGATCATGCGTTACGAACACAACCGCCGCTTTGGTCTGCGACCAGAGACGCAAGAGCTCTTCATGCATCAGCACGCGGGTTTGCGCGTCAAGCGCAGAGAAGGGCTCGTCCATCAGCAAAATTTCGGGACCATTGATAAAGGTTTGCGCCAAGGCCACGCGCTTGCGCATGCCGCCCGAGAGCTGATGCGGATAATGGTTTTCAAATTTAGCTAAGCCCACGCGCTGCAACCAATCGCGCCCTGCTGCATAGGCATCCTCGCGGCTGCGACCGCGAAACAGCGGGCCTGCCACCACATTGTCGATTACGGTACGCCAAGGAAACAATGCATCGGCTTGAAATACAAATCCGATACGCGGATCGATGCCATTGACCGACTGCCCCATCACCCGCACCTCCCCGCTCGAGGGTTTGCCAAGGCCGGTGATGAGATTAAGCGTCGTCGATTTACCGCAGCCCGTGGGGCCAACCAACGCCACAAACTCCCCGCGCGCGACGCTGATGTTGAAATCATTAAGCGTAGCGAATGATTTCCCATCGGGGCTTAAAAAACGCCGGTTTACATTGATGAGTTCAATGGCTGGTGACGTCTCAACGACATTGGCTAAACCCATCATGGCCTCCCGGCGATCACTAAAAAAGGCACCGGTAACAGACGCTACCGGTGCCAAAGGATTACATCGCCGCTTTAGCGAATTCCGTCGTATAGGTTTTGGACAGATCGATGGTCTTGCCCTTCAGGTTTTTGGAGAAACCTGACAAAACTGCAAGCACAGTCTCAGGGCCATTTTCAGGCATAATGCCGTCTTTGGTGTACATGCCCTTGCCGCCATCAAGCGCCTTCACATAGCCATCGCGATCATTGACCAAATATTCCTTTGGCATCTGATCGGCGATTTCACCCGCCGTGTGGGTGTTGATGAAATGCAGCGTCTTGACGATGGCGTTAACCAGCTTCTGCGTCTCTGCCTTATGGGCATTCACCCAATCGGTTGCCATATAGAGCGAGGTGGCAGGATAAGGCCCACCAAGCGCTGCTTGCGTATCGGCATTCGTGCGCAGATCAACAAGGATCTTGGCTTCGCCGGTCTTCAAGAGACGGGTAATGGTTGGCTCGGTGGTCATGCCAGCCTGAATCTTATCCTGCTGCATGGCCGCGATGAACGTGTCACCGGCGCCAACGGCAACTGACGAGAACTCGCCCAGTTTAAGGCCGTTCTTAACGGCGAGATATTGCGTCAAAAAGTTGGTCGAAGAACCAAGACCGGTCACACCGAGGCTTTTATCCTTAAAATCAGCTGGCGACTTAATCTCGGGATGCTTGGTGGAAACAAGCTCAACCTCGCCCGGCGAGCCATTGATCTGCACTACGGACTCGGCGGACTTGCCCTTTGATTGCAAATCCACGCAATGATCGTAGAAGCCGCCAACGCCTTGCACGGCACCCGCAAGCATCTCATCTTCGGCGTCCACGCCCGACGGCTCGCTTAACAGCTCGACATCAAGCCCTTGATCTTTGAAATAGCCCAAACGCTCGGTCAGCATAAAAGGTAGATAGATCTGCTTTTCGAGACCGCCCACCATGATGCGGATTTTATCGGCAGCGCTGGCCTCGGCCATCGTGAAGGCCCCGGCGAGCAATGTAGTGGCAAAAAGAACGCGACGGATGACGGATGTCGTTGACATGGTACCCTCCCTTTTTATCTGTTTTTCTGTCTCGTTTGGCAGTCCCAATCGGGAGGCTGCCATCGTATTCTGATACGAATGACGTTAGGCTATCCATTCCTACACGATTGTGAAATGCTTTTTATCGATGACGGCAGCCATTCTTGCCTATTTCGACCGTTTGCCACGAAATTTAAATGAGGTCTGGGCAAAGTGCCGGTTTTATGGGCAAATAAATCAACCGCAGGAGCTTAAAGACCCATGCCATCATTCGCCTTTTTTAAAACCCGTCATGCATTAATCTCCTTATTGCTCTCGATCATTCCGTTGAGCCAAGCTGGCGCCGCCTCACTACCCGCAACGGAGGCGAAGCAGGAAATGGTGGTGTCTGCCCAGCATCTGGCCGCCGAAGCGGGGTTGGACATTCTCAAAGCAGGTGGCAACGCGGTCGATGCTGCGGTTGCAATGGGGTATGTCGAGGCTGTTACCAATCCGTGTTGCGGCAATCTGGGTGGTGGCGGCTTTATGACGTTGCATTTGGCCGATGGCAGCGACCATTTTATCAATTTCCGCGAAAAGGCCCCCGCAGCCGCCAGCGCCACGATGTATCTGGATGCTGCAGGCGAGCTTCGGAAAGGCGCCAGCTTGAATGGTTATTTGGCCGTTGGCATTCCGGGAACGGTTGCGGGCATGGAGCTTGCGCATGACCATTACGGTAAATTGCCGCGCGCCCAAGTCATTGCCCCCGCCATTGCCTTGGCCCGCGATGGCTTTGTCCTGACCCGCGGCGATACCGATATTTTGCAAAACGCCACCGCCAAATTCCGCGCTGATCCGGCGATTGCAAAAACCTTTTTGCGCCCGGATGGCACCCCGTTTGAACCCGGCGATAGGCTGGTGCAGCCCGACCTCGCTTTGACGCTCGAAGCCATTGCAGAGAAAGGCAGCGATGCTTTCTATAAAGGCCCCGTCGCGCGAAAAATCGCCGCCGCGTCGACCGCTAATGGCGGGCTGATCACGGAGGCGGATCTGGCGACCTATGACGCCAAAGATATTGCCCCGCTCTCCTGCAGCTATCGCGGCTTTATGGTGATATCGGCACCACCACCCTCTTCCGGCGGAACGACGATCTGCGAAATTTTGAACATTTTATCCGGCTATGATCTCAAAGCGCTGGGCTTTCGTTCCGCCCAAAGCGTGCATCTGATGGTCGAGGCCATGCGCCATGCCTATCTGGATCGCAACACGTTGCTGGGGGATCCGGACTTTATTCAAAATCCGCTCGAAAAAATCCTCTCAACGGACTATGCCGCAGCCATACGCGCCAAAATTGACCCAACCCATGCCGCCAAATCCTCGGAACTTGTGCCCGGCAGCGAGCCGCATGAAAAGCCCGAAACAACGCATTATTCTGTGCTCGATAAAGACGGCAATGCGGTGGCGGTGACCTACACGATCAATGGGCTGTTTGGCGCAGGCGTGATCGCGTCAGACACTGGCTTTTTTCTGAACAATGAGATGGATGATTTCACCACGGCTCCCGGCAAACCCAACCTCTTTGGTCTTGTGCAAGGTCCGCGCAACGCGATTGCACCCGGCAAACGTCCGCTTTCCTCGATGGCGCCGACGATTGTCACGCGCGATGGCAAACCGGTTTTGGTGCTTGGCTCACCCGGTGGCGCGCGGATCATCACGATTACGCTCGAAACAATCCTCAACCTTGTCGATTATGGCATGGAGCTGCAGGAAGCCGTGGATGCGCCCCGCTTCCACCACCAATGGCTGCCCGACGAGGTGTTTGTTGAAACCCGAGGGTTATCGCCTGACACCAAAGCCAATCTTGAAAGCATGGGCTATAAGGTAACCGAACAAGGCCAATGGGGTGCGGTAGCGGCCATTGCGGTGGGCCAACCCAAGCCAGAGCAAGGCACGAACGCAGCTGTCGCCGATATGGCACTTTCCGGCAAAATGCGGGCGGGCTTTGTCTATGGTGCCAATGATTCGCGCAGGCCCGCCGGACGGGCGATGGGGGATTAAGGGGTAGGTTGGCGCAGCGGCTTGCGCATGACTTCCATGCCGTGAAATTCCACAAATTTGACGATTGACGCCCATAGATGATCGCCAAAATAGAAGGGCTCGAACGCTTCAGCATCGGCAAGAGGCAATGGCGCAATCTCGGCATCCACCCGTGCTTCATAGAAAAAGGGAACGGAGAAGCGTTCGCGTCCGGTGCCAATCACCCGATGCTCGGTGGCTTTGATCTTGCCGCCCGTCCAGCGCTCCAGCAAACGGCCGAAATTAATCGCCAGATTGCCTTCCTGCGGCGGCACATCCACCCAAGCCCCATCATGTGACTTGGCCTGCAAGCCTGAAACGCCATCTTGCGCCAAAAGCGTCAAAAAGCCTGAGTCGCAATGGGCCCGCCCTGTCACATAGGCGCGCTGGCCGTTATGCTCAACCCAGATATCGGGATCGGATATTTTGGCTAAATCAGACGCCTCGCGCAGCGGATAATGCAGCAGGCGCAGCGTCGAAATACCGCCGATAAAGGCGTTATCGAAGGTATGTTCAGGCAGGTTCAGCCCGCGCGCAATCGATTGCATCAGGCAGGCTG
>Ga0114964_10003342_pt1 | contig 10877 bp, 9 predicted proteins | sample C_131016_MF_Meta_FD_92638 | JGI IMG/M metagenome (GOLD analysis project Ga0114964, IMG submission 92638) | Freshwater microbial communities from Lake Croche, Canada to study carbon cycling - C_131016_MF_MetaG | ecosystem: Environmental > Aquatic > Freshwater > Lake | place: Lake Croche, Canada... | reverse complement strand
ATTCCATTGGAACACGAACAGGGTTGTATTGGGTCTCGACGATCGGCGTATAATTGAAACATTCATTGTTGATGACCGTGGCATTGCGCCGAAACAGCCAGAAAATCTCCTGGGTCGGATGGTTCAGTTCCAGAGGGAGCGAGACCTCAATGGTGTCCGAATTGGCGTTTGTTTTGCTTGTCAAATACTTGTAGGGCTCATCAAAATGAAAGCGTGTCACGAACTTGGTCAGTTGCTCAAAGGGCTTGTGAATATAGGCTTTGCGCACGGCCTCCGAAACCAGTCCCGTATACGTTAATACACGAAAGTCTTGGAAGGGCGGGACAAGGGTCGGATTCACAAAGTTGAAAGAGGAGTCCTGGGTCAAGAAGTGAGTCGTGGTACCCAGAGGGGTCGATGTACAAGACGGACGAAATCCCTGGGTGGATCGAACACACTCTGCGAAAGAACGGAGCTGAATATGGACACGGACAGAGCCCTCGGCGCAGGCCACGAGAGGGAAGGCCTCCTTTAGTCGTGTTCTCATAAAAAAGAAGGGCAGAAGACAGAAGTAGACACCGTCCTGAGTCGGCCAGGGTCGATTGGGATTCATGGAGCCCGTGTTGCCTGCCACATTGGCCTGGCTCGTGATGCCATAGCCATCGGTGGAGAATCCGAAGAGCATGTTCGCATCGGGGATCAAGGAGGAATAGGCCTTGATAAATTGGCCGTCAATCCGTTCCAATGTCTGGTCCCCTACTTCGAACTCGGCGTAGTCAATAATGGAGGTGCCGAGGGAATTAATATAGGTCCAGGCATTTGAAGGATCCACTATATTGGTTCCGCCGGCAATGTTCTGTAAGATCTCTTGGCTATACCAATGACCGAGCCTGATTTGGACGGACAGGGCCTGTATAAGGTCACCTGTTTGAAGGGCCCCCAGTTCAAAGGTTAAGCGCCCCCCCCAGGCCGCCGTGCCTTTGTGCGCAAACTCTTGTGAAGCCATGGTCGCAGGATAGGTTGTATAGCCTGGTTCACGATGAAACCAGGAATTGGCAGACTGAATGGGGAAAAAATAGTCGTCCTGGGCATTTCGGGAGGCCAGGTCAAGTACCGTGGTGACATCTCCTCGAGGTCTGGTAGACATCTCCTTACTAAAAAGAGTTAATAAAATTGACATTGTTAAACACGATAGTCTGTGGTAAAATGTTGGCTCCTAATCCATTTCTAACCTTTTCGAGCCTCTGGTTTCTTCTTCCAGCTACACTCAATGCCTATAAACGTCAATGGTTCCTATAGTAGCACTACCGTTAAGAATCTAATTACGCCTCCACTTTAGGTGGAGGCGTAATTAGATTCTTAACGGTATGTGCCTCCATCCTTGCTATTCTAACGTAGCTTCTATTTCTTTGTAAGAACACATTGGTTTATACTCGTTTGATCATAGGGGCTCTCATAGTTATTATCATATACTTTTATATCAAACGCATCTGTTGTCAACATAAATTCGCTAACTGCCTTCTCAACACCAGGACAGTTTTTCCACTGGTAGTCATCAAAGAGTATTTTACCACCCTGTACCATACGAGGCGCAAAACACTCTAATGTGGTCTTTGTGCCAATATAGGTATCCGTATCTGAATGAACAAACATAAATGTCTCATTCTGTTCTTCGAATGTATTGGGAAAGAATCCAACTTTATATATAACATTCTCCATATTAATATTTGATTTAACCGTATTCAAACCACAGGCAAATTCACCATTTACATGAACATCATGTGCTGGATCTGCGCCTTGGATTCCCTGATATGTATCATAGGCATAATGAGTCCGATCGCTCATAATAGTATGAATTAGCTTGGAGGTTATTCCTTGATAGACGCCAATTTCTGCTGTATTTCCTGTCAAGTGTTTTATAGATTGAAGTTCTGTAAATAGATTGGAGGCTTTTTTATATCCTAAGAGGGAAGGACCAAGTGAATGAAAAAGGGTGTCAAAGGATGTAGCCATGTTCTAATAATACCGTTGAGAATAGAATAGAAGCTATTTATACATAAATAGATCTAAATTTGACCCATTCTGGCTATAGTTTGTTGGTAATAATGCCTCTCATACCTGCTATCTCAGGGGCAGAGACCAAAACCTTCGACACCATGTTCTGGAAGGGGATCACGGAAAAGAAACTTATAGATCGAAAGACCGTTCCTTTTAAGGGTTCCATCGGTGTCTTCTGGCAGGTCTACAAGAATATTAAAGACATCGGTGTAAATGCAATTAAAGACGAAAAGGTCAACAAGTTGTATCCTCGCCTTGCCGAGGAGGGTAAGATCATCACCGCGGTCAATGCGAAAGCGTTAAAAGCATTCTATGAATGGGCCGAGTCCAATCAATCCTTCTTCTTCATCAAGAAGGGCACGCAACCTTTGTGGCTCTGCCAGAAGGTCGGAGGCTATTACTACGAAGATCGCGACGACCCCTATTGGTATCCGCACCGCATCGCCTTTGAATTTGTACGACCAGTGACAGAAGGGGAAGGGACCAAACGTATGGGCATTGGTATGAACACCATGATATGGATTGAGATGGACGTAGCGCCTAAACCGCTAATATCTACATCTGTAGAGATGCCACCGAAAAAGACGGAGACGAAGCCTGCAACAAAGCCAAGAGGCCGAAAGGCAAAGGCAAAGGCAGTCACGGTTGAAACAACGGTTGCCGAGCCCATTCCCCTTGTAACAAATTCTACGATTCAAACAACCTATGCTGAAACCATAGAAGAACCCTTAGAGGTCGAAGTTGTCAAAGTCCAGGCCTTTGAACTCAATGGCACCCAGTACTTTCGAGAACCTATCAAGAATAAGTTGTACAAGCATCTAGCCAATGGCATACCAGGCCCCTATGTTGGTCGCTATTCACCCAAGGATCTGCGAATCCACGAAGAGGTGGAGGATTCTGATCGGGAGGACGACTTCTAAGAAAAATTGAAGATTTGAGTGGCTCTTCTTTTTGCTAGCACCTAACCGCTTTTAATCCATACTTTTGTGTCAAAATGAGTTACGCTCTCTATCCGTCTCCTATTCAAACCTTGAACGTCTTCCTGATGGATGTGGACGGCACCTTGGTCACCTCCAAGTCGGGCCGACGTTGGGCCCACGACGAAAACGACTGGATGTTCTTGGGACCGGTTCCCGCTGTTCTTCAAGAACTCCATAGTAAGGGCTGGACGATTGTCCTGGTGTCCAATCAATCCGATTGGACGACAAGCCCTGGACCGAAGGCAAAGATTGAGTCCATTCTTAACGCCCTTCAAACAGTGAATGGCTGGGCGCCCTGGGCCCTTATCGCCACCGCAAGTCGAAAGGAAAAGGACACGGTCTATCGAAAGCCTGGCCGAGGCCTCTACGATCTCCTTCTCAAACAGTTCAAACATCCCGTCGAAACCGTTCATATGTGCGGGGATGCCATTGGACCCTCCGATCCCTATCCACCCTATCAGTGGTCTGATTCCGATCGGCTTTTCGCAAAAGAGATCGGCGCCGACTTCTTTCGGCCCGTCGATATCTTCAATGCCTCGCCACCCTTCTCTTTAAGTCCTCGGCAGGAACTCGTGATCCTGGTGGGCAATCCTGGCTCGGGCAAGTCCACCACAGCCCGTTTCTTAGCGGGAATCGGCTATGTCCATGTAGAACAGGATGTCACGGGGTCCAAGGCCGCTACGCTCAAAGCGGTCAAACAGGCATTGGCCACAGGGGCCTCTGTGACGGTCGATGCCACTCATGGCTCCGAGGTCAATCGGCAACCTTATAGAGAGTTGGCAGGGGATTTAAAGATCTCCTGCCAAATCCTCTGGCATATTCGTGATGGCCGGCCATTCAATAGTACGCGAAAGGACCCTATTCCTGAAGTGGCCTATGCGATGTATAGCAAGCACTTTGTGGAGCCAGTGGGGGCTACACTGGTTTACTGATTAAAATTTGAAGATGCCGATCTATACTATTTCAGGCAACATGTCCAAGGCCGACCTCATTCACCAAGAGAAACTCGATACGTACAGGGTCCAGCTGGAGCGCCGAACCTTCTTTAATGGATCCCAGATCGATGCGATCCTGGACTACCTTCATGAACAGTATCGGGAGATTCGACCCCGCGTGCCCGCCGGCTTCAAGAGAAACACCTTGTATGCCCTTCAACTCATCAATGGATTTGCGAATGAAAAGAAGATCCGATTTGATGATGCGCTACTCGTTCTTCATGAGTACGCTACACGGCCCTTGGACGCACATGAGATAATACCGCCATAAACTTGACAAGAATCTCTATTTTCTTTAAGTAGTCAAAATGAATAATCTGGAGCATCACAATGACAGATTTCTTATACAGTTCTTTGTTAGCATTGCCCAGGCTCATCCCTTTGGTGAGGCTCTTTTGAAAGGGGCGGAGGCCTGGCAACAGTTGGAGCCAGTTCGAAGAGAATATCTGGAGGCGGTCAGTCAAGAGCTTCTGGATGGGGGCTTTGCTCACGGATCTGCGCAATGGAATGAAGTGCTTCTGCGGAATGCGATTGACTATGCGGATGCCATCGCGCAATCTGCAGAATATGCCCTTCAGGAGGATGGAACCATTCTTGGAGACTATATGAGACACCCCTATCCGTACTATATCTGGCTCGCACTAACCTCCCAAATGGCACCGAACCGAGTAAAAAATATTGAGGAGTTGGCGGAAGACGAAGAGATGAGGATGGAAGGGTACGCGGATTTCTGATCGTTCAAAGAACGATCAGAAATGGGCCTTCTCTAACAATTCTCCAGTGCCTCCAGCCAAGGTCCTTGGTCCTCTTCTTGAATCTTGAATTCCGAGAACAACTGGCGAACCCGACTCGTCCGTTCCTCGACGGACAGGGGAATGAGTTCCACTATTTTATTTTGAAAGAGCTCCTGAGCATCCACAGGACACATGTCCACCTCCTCAAAGCCCGAGAGTACATTGATCAAGCGAGCAATCTTTCCGTTCCCACAGTGAAGAGACCCCTCTTCAAGTTCTTCAAAGAGGCGCTTTACAAGCTCGTCGCGATGCTCATGCGTTCGAATATGAGCCCACAGATGATCCACTACCTTCATATACTGGACTGTCTGATCCTCCAGGGCCACCTGAAGGAGATCACAGTCACAGGCAAAGACATACATGACAGAGTGCTTGGGACGAAAGATCTCTCGTTTACGCGCCTCATCCATAATCTCATTGAAGGCATCCAGTCGTTCAGGAACCGGATAGGAGTAGAGGACTGCGAGCCCCTTCGTAAGGGCCGTTTGAACAGAGGCCCTGTGAACGGACTGACGGTCATGGGCCAAGGCCTCCAGATCTACGCCATCTTCAGGGTCTCTGCGAAAGGTGAACTGGTCTTCATAGCGAGCCAGAATGGTTGTGCGCCAGTGATCAAATTTGGGAATGAGTGTGAGCCACCGATGATCGCGCATCGGGAACTGTTCCAAGGCGTTGTTGAGAGCCCAGAGCGCATACGAACGCTTGTGTTCAGATAGCGTATGATAGGGGGTTGCCTTTGAATTCTTTATCTGCTTATATAGGCGCAATATGGCCTTTAGAAGGTACTTATAATAGGGATGTGACTGAAGTTTCCCAAATTTGATGAGGGCGTAGGCTTTCGCACAATCCATCCCTTCCAGATTCTGTTCAATCCATAAACGCATCATGGAGGAACTGTATACCGCAATCTCAATAGGGCCCATTGTATCAATTTCATTAAAGACAGAACCGGGCATTTTGAACGGTTAAAATGGATAGTAGCATTGATATCTTGCAACTCTTTTTGAGGGGTATTAGGACTTCAATTTTTTCGGGATTAAAAATTTGACGAAGAAAACGGCTGTTTAAATTGGTAAGAAGCTACAAATGATTGAACTGATTAACTTTGATCCAAGCACGCACCATATTCAGCAGGTCGCCCAGATTCAGACGGACAGGGGAATTCTGACAGTAGATTGGATGGGGGGAAGTCGCGAGATTATCTGTCACTTCCAAGATCTGACGTACAAGGGACAAAATGAGGAGATTGGGACGACCCTGGCTCGCTTCTTAGGACCCTTGGCTACTCTTGTTCCTTCCGACCTTAGGATCTTTGAAGGGCGTGAGGTGACCTCGGGTACACCGAAGATGCTGAACGATCTCTTTGGATGCGAGTGGTCTGATTATGCCTATGATTATCTTGCCTTTCAGTGTTCTGTCTATAATACTAACAGAATCAGCCTAATGGACTAATACAATTCTTTGATAAGGGATGTTCAAGGGAGATATTTTTTTGGCCACAGGCTTAATCAAAGAGGAATCTCTGTTTAAGAACGGACTTCATCAGAACAGTCTAATCTTATATTCCATGTTTGAATCGATGGGCTATACATGCCATTGTATAGTGGATCAATCAGGAGCCTTTGTTCCTGGCTATCGTTTCTTAGAACCAGAGAGTTATATGGCAAACAGGGATGCGTATCGACCCGTGACCTATATTGAAATTGGCCTGAGTCTAGATGCGAATTGGCGGCAATTCTTGAAAGAGAATGGATGGAAGACGGCCAAGTTGTATCTTGGAAATATTCTCAATATTGATACGGAGACAGTATGCTTAACGCCTGAGATCTATTTCCACCATCACAATGCGGGAGGACTGGATCAGATCTGGACGAGCCCCCATTATAAACGGAATCTCTCCTATGCCTGTGCACTCAACGGTCTGTCGTTGAATGAAGGGCGCCTAGTGCCCTATGTATGGACTTCGACATGGATTCATTCCTATACTCGATGGACGCCTGGATCTAGTTGGACCCATACCGATATTGTCATTATGGAACCCAATATCTCCTTCCAGAAGTGTTCTCTGTATCCTCTGTTGCTTGTAAAGGCCTTTGCCAAGGCCACTCCTGAGTGGAAGGGTCGGCTGATTGTTCAGAATGCCGATCGACTCTTTCAGTCTCGATGGTTCCGAGAACAGATGGTTCCACAGATAGACTTCCCAGTTGTCTGGAACGGCCGTCAACCGCTTCAAGAGATTCTGGAAGCCAATCCTTCGGCTGTCTTTCTGACTCATCAAATCACAAATGACTACAACTATCTTGTTCTAGAACTGATGTATCTGGGCTACCCTGTGCTTCATAATTCCAAGACATGGTCGGCCTTTGGCTACACCTGGTCTGAAGAGAGATGGGCGGAGGCACTTCAGACCCTTCGATCCGTTCTAGAGACGCATAGGGATCGGAGGGGAGCCTACGAGGCTCATGCGCAAATGCTGGCATGGCTTCACAGCCCTGCAAATCCTGTGAATCGGGAGGGATGGGAAACGCTTCTAACTAAAAATAGACAGGTTGAAAGAGATTCATCCCCTCAAATAGAACTGAATATGTGCCAATAGGCCCTCTATGGACTTTGTACCAGGAATCGATAGAAGATATTTTTGGCCATTTCCTTCTATTGTAAACGGAATCGCTGGTTTAGTTACTATAGGATTTGGCTTTACAGGAGGCTTTGCTTTCGGCTTCGGATAGAGATGGGCGCGAAGTCGATCCTGAAGTTCCGATTTATAACCTGACTTGGTGAGATTCAATTTCTCCAGTTCCGTTTTAAGAACAGGAACTAGCATTTTATCAATCTCCTCTTCTGTAATTTTATGCGCGGTCACATCTTTTACTGGTTCCAGTTCCTTTTCCTTTAAGAATTCCACAAAATCCACTTGAAATTTCTTAAAGATAGGGCAGTTCTCATAGAAACTGACCTTTGTTGTACAAGGGGTCGGGAGACATTCATAGTCATCGGGCTTTGAAGGCTCAAAGTTCACCAGCGCAATGCGTCCATTAAAGTCGTTATGATTTGCCTCTCGCCCCGCCAGTTTATAGAATGGAATAGACTCTATAAATCGCCCTTTTAGCGCAATATGAACTCGAGAGGCCTTCATATTCTTGAGACCATAATGTGGAAAGTACTGCTTGAGAGGATAATTGGCTTTCGCATCTCCCCATAACTTGTATTCAGTTGCTATCCAGCGACCACCCTGAATAGGGTATTCTTTATGGCGTATTATAATGGCCCGCTTTTCCTTGATCTCATTCTCCAGTTGCTGTTGAAATGTCAGCCAGTTCTTAGAGGTCTCCTCTCGTATACGTACTCCATTTTGACGAATCGTCAAAGTAAATGTACATTTATTCAAATAGGCGGAAGAGTACTTGGAGCAGATAATTTCACGAAGAGCTGTGAAGAGCGCATCCGTTGTATGATAGTCTCCCAGAATGCTAGCATCAAACTCCAACCTCCATTCAGTTCCAGAAGGCATAAGTGTTTTATCATTTTCACCATCCTCTTCGTGCTTTGTATGAATGCCTAGAAAGGGCGCTGTGAGTGTATGAAGACTTCCACTTATTCCGCGCTTATCCATTGTTCTCCATTGAACCGACCATTTTGCTGTTTCATGATCTCGCATCCATTTGGTCAGCATCTTTTTAGAGCCGTGCCCATATCGATGGGAAATATCAGTATTGGTTTTGCTGGCCCAGCTCAAGAGTCGTGTAAGATTTGTAATTCCACGACCATTGTCCTGAATTCGAAGTGTATGAGCTCCTGGTGTTAAATCAATTTCTGTATGGATCTCTGTGGCATTGCCTTGATTCAAAGAACCATCATAGAGTTCTGGAAGTACAAGAAGACACTCTGGGAAATCATCTGTATAGGGTACTGCTTCGTGCGCCGAAGAGCGCCAACCCGCCGCGAACTCTTCTTTTGTAGATGCCATTTTTAACTCGAATCGTGCAATAGAAAGAGATCAAATTTTAACTTAAGTAACCTTTATTGTAAGTACGAAGAATGAAGATCGGAATCCCCTTTCAGGCCTCTTCAACTGCCTTTGGTTCAGGAAAAGCCCAGGCCATTCTCGCTATTGCCGATGTATGCTCCAAGGCTGGTCATGAAGTTACTCTCTTATTTGAAGGGGATCGTAGTTGGTGGGAGGACGTACAGGGGTTGGAGGCCAATTATACGATTCGCCCTTTGAGCAAGAAACGCCTCTGTGATCTTGTAATTGATATTGATGGTAAGTTGGACCCTGATGTTCGTACAGCTGTAGGGGGTCGCGTCATTGTATTTTTTCGTTCGGATCCTTCCTTTGAGTACTTGGAGGCGAGTGCCTCTATGGGACAAGCCCAGTCCTATTCTCTTCAAGGTGTCCATGAAGTCTGGGTCTGGGACTTGATGGTGGGCTTGGAACGTGTCCCCCTTCTCCAGACCATGATGGAGACTCTTCCTGTTCGGCGACTTCCGTATGTCTGGACACCTGCCCTCTTACAACAGTATCTGAAAAAGGAGGGAGTCGAAGCCAAGGCCCTTCAAACGCAGACGCCTATTGCTTGGAATGTCTTTATTAGTGAAAAGAATACGACCAATACGAGCAGTTGTCTGATTCCTCTTCTTGCCTCGTCCAAGGCCTGTAATGTGGGTGAAATTATTCTATTCAACGCCAAACAACTTCAGAATAATCTCTTTTTTCAACATAATCTTATTCAGAACGGTGCTAATTTTAAAACCAAGCAGGCTGTCTATGAGGGGCGCATGCGATATGCCGATTGGATCCAAGAGCCAAACTGTTTGTGCGTGAGCCATTTGCGCCATACACCCTTTCGTCCAGGACTTCTGGACCTCTTCTGGCTGGGCCTCCCTCTCATACATAACTGTGCCCTCTTTCAACAACTCGGGTCGTATTATTCTGAGAATGATCTAGAGGGCCTTGTACAAGCCATTCAGAGCTTTTCTATTGATCAGTTTAGCCAGACACGGGACTCCATGCGCTCCTTTGTGGAGAACGAGTGGTCTCCACAAAAGGGTCTTGATGGATGGTCCAATGTCCTTCAACCACCTCCCAAGAGGAGTGCTTTACGCATTGCTTTTACGGATATGTGGGAAGGATTTCAAGCCAAGGACAATTTCTTTTTGGATCTGCTCCGCTCTGTTCAAACGGATAGGGATATAGAAGGGATTCTCGAGGGAGACTGTGATCTCGTCATCTGTGGCCCCTTTGGTACCAAGTGGCAAAGTCCACAGTTTCAGAATAAACGGAAAGTCTATTACAGCGGAGAACCCCCTTTTCTCAATGAGTGCCAGGATTCTCGCATCGATCTCTTCTTGACCCATTCACCCATCGAATCGGATCGTCAAATGCGCCTTCCCATCTGGACCCTCTTTGTGGAATGGTTTGGCCAACCCTCTTCGCCCTATCGAAATCCCAATCGGCTCCCTCAGGAACTTCTACTCAACCCCCTTCAAGCAGAACGAACCAACTTCTGTGCCTTTGTGGTCACCAACCCCCTTTCTGAAGAGAGAAACAAGGCCTTTGAACAAGTTCATGCGTATAAGCACGTAAATTCAGGAGGGGGCTATAAGAACAATATAGGGGGGCCCTTGGCCTCCCTCTATGCAGGAGGAGGCGCAGGGGATCAAGCCAAGGTAGACTTTTATAAGAATCACCTCTTCTGTTTGTGTTATGAGAACTGCGTGACGCCAGGCTATGTGACAGAGAAACTCCTTCATGCAAAAATGGCAGGATGCGTTCCCTTGTACAGGGGATCTTTGGAAGCGATTCGGGATTTTGATCCAAATGGCTTTGTGTATGTGCAAGATGGACAGGATGTAGTTCAGCTTATTCAGGCATTGGAGGCAGATCCAAGGCGCCTCGCCGAAATCGCAACGACACCCGCGCTCAATCAAGATCGATACCAGGCGACCCTGGGTCGCTTGAAGCACCTGGGGCAGAAGCTTCTGGATCTGGCTTTACGTCATCGGAAGCCTGTCAATGAGGTGGTTCAAGTGGTTCTTCCAGAACAGGTTCAGATCACGAGCCCTTTTTT
>Ga0114964_10003341_pt1 | contig 10879 bp, 8 predicted proteins | sample C_131016_MF_Meta_FD_92638 | JGI IMG/M metagenome (GOLD analysis project Ga0114964, IMG submission 92638) | Freshwater microbial communities from Lake Croche, Canada to study carbon cycling - C_131016_MF_MetaG | ecosystem: Environmental > Aquatic > Freshwater > Lake | place: Lake Croche, Canada... | reverse complement strand
TACGAGGGACAGGGACCCGAGCACTCCAGCGCCCGTCTGGAGCGCTTCCTCCAGCTCTGCGCCGAGGAGAACATGGAGGTCTGCAACCTCACCACCCCTGCGCAGTATTTCCACGCCCTCCGCAGGCAGATGCTCCGCGAGTTCCGCAAGCCGCTCATCATCATGACGCCCAAGAGCCTCCTGCGCTCCGAGGCCGCCGTCTCCACCACCGAGGATTTCACGAAGGGATCGTTCCACGAGATCCTCGAGGGGCCCAAGCCCGCCGATGCCTCCAAGGTCGAGCGCCTGATCCTCTGCTCCGGCAAGGTGTACTACGATCTCCAGTCATACCGGGAGAAGAACGGCTGGAGCGACCGCTCCGCCATCGTCCGACTCGAGCAGATCTATCCGCTCAACGAAGAGGAACTCCGCAAGATCACCGCGCCTTACGCCCGTGCCAAGGAGATCCTCTGGTGCCAGGAAGAGCCCCAGAACATGGGCTCATGGCATCATCTCCTACCCGTCCTCATGAAGTTCTTCGGCCGCGCCATCGGCTACGCGGGCCGCGAGGCCAGCGCCAGCACGGCCGTCGGCACCATAGCCGCCCACAAGGCCGAGCAGGCCGAACTCATTGCACAGGCCTTCGGTCAAGAGTGACACAAAAGTTTCCTGAACCTCATCACTTCCCAACAACCTCTCTCCAACCCATCCTGACATGAGCGTCCCAGTCCTCGTCCCTGCCGTCGGCGAATCCATCTCCTCCGGTGTCCTTTCCGCCTGGCACAAAAAAGACGGCGACCATGTCTCCGTCGGCGAACTCCTCTTCACTCTCGACACCGACAAGGTCTCCTCCGAGGTCACCGCGCTTGAAGCCGGAGTCCTGAAGATCACCGTCGCCGAGGGAACCGAGGTGCCGATCGGATCTGCCGTCGGTGAGATCGACACGGCGGCGAAGGCCGTTGGAAAAGCTGAAGGCGAAAAGCTGAAAGTTGAAACGGTTGAGAAAAAGCCTTCCGCCCCTGCTTTCACCCAACAGTCCAACAGTCCAACAGCCCAACAGCCTGCTGCCGCCGCTCCTTCCCAACAGTCCAAAAGCCCAATAGTCCAACAGCCTGCGGCGAAGCCCGAAGGGCGAGTCACCCGCCGCAAGCTCACCCCGCTCCGTCGCAAGATCGCCATGCAGTTGGTCAATGCCCAGCAGACCGCCGCGATCCTGACCACCTTCAACGAGGTTGACATGAGCGCCGTCATGAGCCTCCGCAAAGAGGTTCAGGAGGCCTTTCAGGCCAAGCACGGCGTGAAGCTCGGCTTCATGTCCTTCTTCATCAAGGCCGTCGTCGAGGCCCTTCAGGCCGTGCCTCAGATCAATGCCCAGCTTGAGGGGGACGAGCTCATCGAGAACCACTACTACGACATCGGTGTTGCCGTCGGCACTGAAAAGGGCCTCGTCGTTCCCGTCATCCGCGGCTGCGAGACGCTTAGTCTCGCCGGCCTCGAGAAGGAACTCCTCGGATACGCCGTCAAGGCACGTGAGGGCAAGATCGGCCTCTCCGACCTCCAGGGCGGCTGCTTCACCATCTCTAACGGCGGCGTTTACGGATCACTCCTGAGCACCCCGATCCTCAACCCTCCCCAGAGCGGCATCCTCGGCATGCACAAGATCCAAGAGCGCCCTGTCGCCATCAATGGCAAGGTGGAGATCCGCCCGATGATGTATCTGGCCCTTTCCTATGATCACCGCGTGGTGGATGGGAAGGAGGCCGTCACCTTCCTCATCAAGATTAAGGAAGCACTCGAAAATCCGGTTCGTCTTTTCCTCGACTGAGGAAAAGACTGGGCTGGTTCTTTTTGCGCTGAGCGTTGTTGCCCTGCGCTTGCCGTAGCTCAACTACGGCTGACGCTTGATCGCCTAGCCCAGCATCAAAAACTCCTGCGCCTCCTATAATCGGAGAAAAATTTCTTAACTCTCTTCCTGATTTGCACCCCTCTGCGCCTCCGCGGCTCTGCGGGAGATATTTAGTTACTTCAGAAAGTCAGTGATCACCGCGAAGGCGGTATCGAGTTCCTCGTCGGTGGTGCAGTAGGGAGGCATGAGGTAGAGGACGTTGCCGAGGGGTCTGAGCAGGATGCCGTGTTCCTGGGCGTAGGCGGCGAGTCCGCGGCCTGCTGAAGCGGAGTAGCTCGTTTCGGTTCCGGCGAGATCGAAGGCGGCGATGCCACCGAGTAGGCGTGCTTTTTCGACTTTGGGATTCGATGCGAGGGATTCCAGATGATGCTTTATGCGGGCGTTGATCCGATTTACTTGCGCAAGCGAGTCGGTCTGCTCGTGGAGATCAAGACTCGCGAGGGCGGCGGCGCAGGAGACGGGGTTTGCCGTGTAGCTGTGGCCGTGGGCCAGGGCCGTCGAGAAGTCGTTGCCGAGAAAGGAGTCGAAGAGGTCGTTGGAGGCGATCGTGACGGCCAGCGGAAGGATGCCGCCGGTGATCCCCTTGGAGAGGCAGATCATGTCGGGGAGGAATCCTGTCTGCTGGTAGGCAAAGAAGCTGCCGGTTCTGCCGAAGCCGGTCATGACCTCGTCGAAGATGACGGGGATTTCCCGTTCACGGAAGAGGGTGCAGAGTTCCTTAAGGAATCGCGGTGAGTGGAAACGCATCCCCCCGGCTCCCTGCACCAGCGGCTCCACGATGAGTCCCGCGATCGAGGCACCATCGTTCCGTAGCATGGCGGAGATCTCCGCGAGCGCGGCCTGCTCTCCCTCTTCATTGGTAAAGCCGTTCCAGATCAAGGGAACGGGGAGGGAAATAGTCTCGAACATCATCCCGTGAAAGGCATCGAAGAATCCGGAACTCCGTCCCACGCTCATGGCTCCCACGGTGTCACCATGGTAGCTCCCCCGGAGTGTGGCGAAGAGCCTGCGGGGTGAGCCGCGGTTCACCCAATGCTGGTGGGCGATCTTGAGAGCCGCCTCGACGGCTGTGGAGCCGTTGTCGGAGTAGAAGACCTTGGCGCTGCCGGTCAGTCCCGCTTTCTCCAGCAGACGCTCGGCAAGCCGGACGGCGGGTTCGTGAGTGGCTCCCGCGAACTGCACATGATCGAGGTGTTCGATCTGCCCGGCGACGGCGCGGGCGAGTTCGGGTCTGCCATGTCCGTGGAGGTTCACCCACCACGAGGAGATCATATCGAGGTACCCGCGTCCCTCCGTATCGAAGATCGTGGATCCCTTGCCCCCGGCAACGGGGAGCAGGGGCCTTCCGAGCCCATGCTGGGTGAAGGGATGCCAGACCGCAGCTCTGTCACGATTCAAAAGATTATGAGAATCATCCATCTAAGTGATGACATCTGACCGGATTCCGGCTGGATTGGGAAACGCAAACTCCTTCCATGAGATCTGCCGAACCCCAGCACCGAGAGAAATGGATCCTCCTTGGGATGCTCTGGCTGGTCTGCATGCTCAACTACGCTGACCGGCAGGCGATCGGCAGTCTCTTTCCCCTGCTGGAGAGGGACTTCGGATTCACGAAGGCCCAGTTGGGTCTAATCGGGAGTGCCTTCATGTGGGTCTATGCCGCCTCGGCTCCCTTTGCGGGGTATGCGGGGGATCGTCATTCACGGAAGGGGCTGATTCTCGGCGGATGCCTCTTCTGGAGCCTGATGACTGTGGCGACCGGGTGGTGCGGCAAGCTCTGGCAGTTCGTCACGGCGCGCGCCCTGATCGGGCTGGGTGAGTCTGTCTACTTTCCAGCCGCTGTCTCCATGATCTCCGAGCACCACGGCCCGCGTACCCGCTCGACAGCCCTCTCCCTCCACCAATCCGCCGTCTACATCGGCACGATCGTCGGTGGCGGGGTGGGAGCCCTGATCGCGGAACGGTTCGGATGGCGCTGGGCATTTTATGGGTTCGGTACGGCGGGGATCGCCTTGGCCCTGCTGATTCGTCGCCGTCTCCCGAAAAAACCTCGCGACTCCCGTGGTGAGCCGGCCAAGGAATCCCGGAGCGATGCCTCGCGCGGGATGGTGATCACCTTCTGGAGTCTGCTGAGAAAGCCGGGGGTCTTTCCGCTGATGCTGGCCTTTGCGTGCGCGAACGGGGTGGCCACGATCTTCCTGATATGGGCTCCCACGTTTCTTTTCGAGAAATTTCATCTCGGTCTCGTTGCGGCAGGATTCTCGGCGGTGATCGCCATCCAGATCACAAGTGCGATCAGTGCGCCGCTCTCGGGGGTACTGGCTGATCGCCTCTCGCTCGAGATGCGCGGGGCGCGGATGCTTCTGCAGGCCATGGCGCTTGTTGCCGGCGCTCTCTGCGTCGCCGTGGTGGGGTTCGCCCCCACGACCACCTTCCTGATCACCGCGATGATCTGCTTCGGTCTCTGCAAGGGGGCTTATGACGGCGGGATCTTTGCCTCGCTCTTCGATCTTGTGGATCCGACCGAGAGATCGTCCGTTGCCGGACTGATGAATCTGGTGGGATGGGGTGGCGGCGCTCTCGGTCCGCTGGCGGTCGGACTGGCCTCGACCTACGGCTCGGGTAGCCAGATGCACCGCATGAGTTGGGCCATCACCTGGAGTTCAATGGCCTACCTGGCCGGGGCGGTGTTCATCGTTCTCGCCTACCGCAGTTACCACAAATCCCTCGATTAATCGGAAAAATAAGATTCTCGCGCAGAGACGCAGAGGCGCGGAGTGGATTGAGGTAAGGTATGGGAAAGTATTTTGCGGGGCTTAGGCTTCCTTTGATGAAAGGCTTTGCCCTCTCATGAAATGATTGGGTTGTTCTCTGCATTCTCTGCGCCTCCGCGGGAGATTGTCTCTTTGATTAAATGCCTTAAAATAAAACAAATGCATCCTAGGGAATTCCCTAGTGAGATATAGGAACCCCGCACATTGCGTTCATTTCCTGAGGACTGGAGGAACGCTTCACCAGCGAGGAGAGGTAGCTGTCGGTGCGGGAGGAGAGCGGACGGTTGATGTTTTCGGGATGCTTAAGCCGCGAGAAGAGTATGCGGTGGATCTTGCTTCGGGGAACGGATTTCTCGCCATAGCCACCCGGGGTGTTGCTTGACCAGAACTTCACGCACGGCACGCCTTCCTTGGTTTCCACCCCGAGGAAGATCACTGAGTGGCCGTGCTCGGAGGCGCCGATCCCGTCGTTCCAGAAAATCTTCAGGAAGTCGCCGGGGAGTGCGGCGGAAAGATCGCTGAAGTTGGATCCAAGCTCCAGTTCATGGAAGAGCCGAGCGGTGCCCGGGCCGTTGGCATTCCAGCGTCCCCAGATGCCGGTGCCGTCGGGTTGTCCTTTCGGAAGGAGTGCCGCGACTGTCCCCGGAGTGAGGGGGAGCGTTCCGTAAGATTGGAGCCCAGCGAGGGTTTTCAGAAAGACCAGATAGGTGGCGCCGGAGCAGTAACTCGGCATGGCGTGGGAGGCATCGACCCTGAGGGTGCCCTTGGAATCGCTGACCGCTTGGTTCAGGGCACGGTTCGCCGTGGTGGATGGGGAGTAGCCCCCCATCGCCGGCATCTGCCTGACGGAATCAAGGATAAGACGATTGATTAGAGGAAGGGAGTTGTCTTCCGCCCGCAACGGATTCATGAAACAGGTGAGAATCACCAACAACCCTAGAAACCTCTGTGAGCTCATCATCATTACCACGAAGCATCGACGATTCACCCCGCTTCGCAAGGGTGATCATCGGAGTGGTGCTCCTGGCCTTGGGGATCTCCTTCATCATTCTCTTGGGGGGTTGGTGCTGGAAGCGTCAGATTGCCGGATCCGGGGGGATTCCGATTCCCGGAGAGATCGTGATCGCGGTACCGCACTACCGGCAGGCTGATCCGAGATGGAAAGCCGACTCCCTTGGAATCACTCCGGGAACGCTCGGCGCCGAGGGGTGTGCCGTGGCCTCAGCCTCCATGACGCTCTCCCATTACGGAATGAGCGTCGATCCGGCGATGCTCAATCGCTTCCTGACCGAGCACGAGGGATACGAGGGAGCGGGTTGGATCCGCTGGGAATCGGCCGCGGAGTTCCGATCCGGCATGGTCGAGAAGGCGTACGAGGATCTCCCCTCCTACGCGCTGATCGATTGGAATCTCCTGCAAGGTAACCCGGTGATCGTCAGGATCCGCAGACCCGACGGGATCACCCACTTTGTGGTGATTGTTGGAAAGCGGGGCCTCGACTACCTAATCCGTGATCCTGCGGCAGTGGGTGACGGGAAGATCTATCCCCTTGCGGAACTCGGAGTGCCGATCGAGGCATTGCGCTATTATCGGAGGATCCCGTGGAACTCATGAGACGGACATGGATCATGATCCCGGTGATGGTGCTGGCCATGGCCCGCATGCAGGCGGGTGAAGCGGGGAAGATTGTTTCCCAACCGAAGCAAGCGCGCTCCACGATCGGGCTGAGCTTTGAGGAAAGTTGGCTCAAGGAGTATGATGGGAACCCCAACCCTTACAGCTATCTCTCCAGCATGCTCTCGCTCGACTGGGAGCCGTGGAAACCCTTCGTTGTGCTGGGGCAACCGATCCGCTGGCAGTGGCGTTCCACGTTTGTGGCCGACGCCATCATGGGCGGTCACGAGACGGTCTATCTGGGATGGGCTCCGCAGGTTCGCTGGATCGCTCCGATCGGAAAGTCACCCTTCTCCCTCTACGCTGGCGGGGGCGCGGGTCCCGGGTGGGCTAATGCGAATACTGCGAATGTGAACGACGGAGGCCTCGGCCAACCCTTCACCTTCATCATCCTGGCAAGCTGGGGCGTGCGCTATGAGATCGACCGCCATTGGTCGACCTGGCTCGGAATGCAGTACCAGCATCTCTCCAACGCCGGCATGTCGAATGGTGACAAGCCAAACACCGGCCTCGACTCCCTCGGCGCGATGGTCGGCGCCGGGTACGGATTCTGAGAGGGCCACGCAGCTTGCAGGGCCTAAAGGTCCGGAGTGGACTTTTATTTCGGTTCGGCCTTCTCCTGCTTTTCTTTCATCGGCATCACGAGTTGAGGGCCGGCATTCATGGGGACATAGACCCGGTCGGCACCCTTGATGTTCTCCGCCTGCAGATACTGGATGTAGGAAGTTGAGAGGACGGCGCTGATGGAGGTGATTGCCTTGGCCTGCTCGATCGCCTGGGCCGCCGAGCGTGAGCCTGCCGCTTCGCCGTTCTTGCGCTCGATATCGATGTTCTTTTGAGCAATCTGTTCCTCGATAGCCTTTTGTTCAAGGGTCTGGTTCAGGGCCACCTTGCTAGCGATTGCTACGATGACCTGCTGCGGAGGGGAGGCATTTCCCATCACGACAGACATGACTTCAAAAGGGGTGTTCTTGAGAAGATCCTTCACCTGATCACCGATGTCTTTCGAGATGGCGGGCAGGGATTCATTGACGGAGAGACCATCGTATTTTGCGACGACGGAGCGGGTGATGGTGCGGAACGGTTCGCGGATGAATTGATCGTAGGCAGCCTTGGCGATCTTGTCGGGTTCACCGGTGCTCTCCCACCCGCCGAACTCCTCCATGAAGCGGCGGACCGATTTTTCATCCGGCTTCAGGCGCCAGACGATATGGGCCTGACTGGATAGAGGGAGTTTGTCTTTGGCCAGGATGGCACTGGCCGCGTCAAATGCCTCCGAGTAGGTGTAGGGAGTGATCGAAACGGACTGCCCCCAGAGGCGCCAACGGAGTCCCGTGGATGCTGGACCGAAGATCACCTCCTTGTACTGACCCTTTCCAAGGATGGGCTTCGAGTAGATGTAACTTGCGTAGCCGGCGGTGACGCGCACGTTGGAGACATTCGGTGACACGAAGAATAGTATGAACGCGGCAAGAGCCGCGATTCCGATGACTGGGAGGGGTGCTTGCTGCATGGGGAAATCGTTGTTCCTATCTCAGAGATTGGCAAGCGTGCACTGCAGCGTCTGGCTTAAAGGAACGTTAAGAAAACACTTCTGAAACTTAAAACTTCTTCTGCTGGGCCATGGAGAACCAGTCGCCTCCCGTGCCCGGTTTTACTGAATCGTTGCGCATGTAGCGGCTCATGTCTTCGCCACGGCCGCCGCGATTGGTTCCGGGTGCCCCCTTGGGCTGACGCGGAGCGAGATCGACCTTGGTCTTCAGCGAGAGGGCGATGCGCTTGCGGGCGAGATCGACCTCCATGACGGTGGTCTGGACCTTCTGCCCGACCTTGAGGAAGTCGGCAGGGTTCTTCACGAAGTCATCGCTGATCTGGCTGATATGAACCAATCCGTCCTGATGGACGCCGATGTCGACGAAGGCTCCGAAGGCGGTGACGTTGGTCACGATGCCGGGGAGTTTCAGGCCGGGTTGGAGATCCTCCATCTTCTCGACGCCATCGGCGAAGCTGAAGGCCTCGAACTTCTCGCGCGGATCGCGGCCCGGCTTTGCCAACTCGGCCACGATGTCCTTGAGGGTGGGGAGACCGACCTCGGGGGTGACGTAGCGCTCGAGTTTCACCGCGGCTCGTTTGGCAGGATCGCGAAGGAGGTCCTGCACGGTGCAGCCGAGATCGGCGGCCATGCGGTCGACGAGTTCGTAGCGCTCGGGATGGACGGAGCTGGCGTCAAGGGGATGGGCGCCATCCCGGATACGGAGGAATCCCGCGGCCTGCTCGAAGGCCTTTGGGCCGAGTCCGCTCACCTTGAGGAGTTCCTGGCGCGACTTGAAGGGACCGTTGGTGTCGCGGTGGGTGAGGATGCTCGCGGCCGTGCGGGCATTGAGTCCGGAGACATAGGCCAGAAGGTGACGGGAGGCCGTGTTGAGTTCCACGCCGACCTTGTTCACGCAGGAGATGACCACGTCATCGAGGGAGCGCTTGAGCGCGGCCTGATCGACATCGTGCTGGTACTGGCCGACGCCGATCGACTTGGGATCGAGCTTCACGAGTTCCGCCAGCGGATCCATGAGACGGCGTCCGATGGAAACGGCCCCGCGGACGGTGAGGTCGAGATCGGGGAACTCCTCGCGGGCGATTTCGCTTGCCGAGTAGATGGAGGCGCCGCTCTCGCTCACGACCACGATGGCGATGGAGGAGGGGAGCTTGAGCTTCTTCACGAAGGATTCCGTTTCGCGCGAGGCGGTGCCGTTGCCGATGGCGATCGCCTCGACCTTGTGGAGGCGGACCATGTTGAGGATGGCTTCCGCGGCCTCCATTTCCTCGCCACGGCTCCTACCCGGGTAGATGACCTCGTTGGCGAGGAGTTTTCCCTGACGGTCGAGGAGGACGACCTTGCAGCCGGTGCGGAATCCGGGATCGATGCCGAGGGTGATCTTCTGGCCGAGCGGCGAAGCAAGGAGAAGCTCGCGGAGGTTGTCGGCGAAGACACGGATCCCCTCCTCGTCGGCTTTCTTTTTGTAAAAGGCGCGTGCCTCCACCTCCATGGCGAATCCGAGAAGGCGCTTGAGGCAGTCGTCGCAGGCAAGTTGCACCTGCTTGGCGGCGGGGGAGTTGCCCCGCACGAAGAGGGCGTAGAGTGTTCCGAGCGCCTCGGTCTCCGGTGGTGTGAGTCGGGTGTAGAGGAATCCCTCCGACTCGCCGCGACGCATTGCGAGAATCCTGTGAGAGGGGGCGGTGGCCGCCGGTTCGCTCCAGTCGAAGTAGTCCTTGAACTTCGCCCCTTCCTCTTCCTTGCCCGAGACGAGTGTCGATTTGATGACTCCCTTGTTGAGGTAGAGACTACGGAGTTGGGCGCGGGCCGTGGCGTCATCGTTGATCCGCTCGGCAAGGATGTCGCGTGCCCCGGCCAGAACGGCCGCCACCGTCTCGACGGTCGAGGTCTTGGCGTCCACGGTGACCGAGTTGCCGACAAAGGGTGCGGCGAGCGCCTCCGGATCGGTCGCCGGATCCTGTGCCCAGAGGGTTTCTGCCAGAGGCTCCAGCCCTAGTTCCTTCGCGATGGTCGCCCGCGTGCGTTTCCTCGGCTTGAAGGGAAGATAGATATCCTCGAGTGAGTTGAGCGTAGAGGCGCTCTCCACCTTGGCGCGGAGCTCCTCGGTGAGGAGCTTACGCTCCTCCAGGGAGGTGATGATCGATTCCCGGCGCTTGTCGAGGGTCTCGAGTTGTTCCAAGCGGTCACGGATCGCGGTGATCTTAACCTCGTCGAGTTCTCCAGTGCGTTCCTTGCGGTAACGGGCGATGAAGGGGACGGTCGCTCCCTCCTCCAGAAGGACTGCCGTGGCGGCGACCTGACGGGCCTGGAGGCCGAGTTCCTGGGTAATCTGAACGAGATGTTTTTCGATCATGACAAAAAGAGATTGTTAGCTGTTTGGACTGAAGGCTGAAGAAAATGACAAATGCGAGGGGAGGGGAGATTAGTTTTTTGGCTTCGGATTGAAGATCCGGAACCAGTTACCGAAGTTTTTCTTCATCGATTCGGAGAAGGGGAGGTAGTTGGCGTTGAGTTCGCCTCCCTTGGGGATGGCCGCAAGCAACGACTCCAACGAGAGATCCGGAAGGTCGTAGGCTGTTGAGGAAATGCCGGCGGCCGTGTCGTGGTGGGCGTCGCTTCCCGCGGTGGTGGCAATCCCCCGTTTGAGGGCGTAGGCGGCGGCCTGTTCATTGAACCATTTCAGGCTGACGGCGGCATTGAAGGTTTCCACGGCGGCGAGATCGAGATCATCGAGAACCTCCTCGCGGATCCCAGCACGGAAGCGGTCAAACGGGTGGGGGACCACGGCGACACCGCCGCGTTCCTTGATGGCGGCCACGACCTCGGAGGCCGGTTTCCCCTTCATGAAGGGGAGGGTGGTTCCGAGGCAGATCAAATGGCCGTCGGCCGTCGAGACCTCGACCCCGGGGACGATCAGGAAGCCCTCGACCGCCGCGCCATCCTCCCGAAGGAGACCCTTTCCCTTCAGGTAGTCGTGCGCCTCGCAGGTGTTGT
>Ga0114964_10003340_pt1 | contig 10883 bp, 10 predicted proteins | sample C_131016_MF_Meta_FD_92638 | JGI IMG/M metagenome (GOLD analysis project Ga0114964, IMG submission 92638) | Freshwater microbial communities from Lake Croche, Canada to study carbon cycling - C_131016_MF_MetaG | ecosystem: Environmental > Aquatic > Freshwater > Lake | place: Lake Croche, Canada... | reverse complement strand
GATACACACCTTGAGCGCTTCTCGCGCAGTTGCCAGCGCTGGCGCTTGGACCCCGGCGTGGATGACGCGCAAATTACCGCCATTCTGAGCGAGTGTGTGCGCCGCAGCGGCTTGCGGGCCTCGTATGTAGAAATGCTATGCACACGCGGGCAAACGCCCTGGGGCTCGCGCGATCCGCGCCAGGCGGCAAACCAGTTTTATGCGTTTGCTGTGCCTTTTGTCTGGATTGCAAACGCGCAGCAGCGCGCCACCGGCCTGCATTTGCGCATCAGCCACGTGCAGCGTATACCGGCGGCCTCGGTGGACCCGACGACCAAAAACTACCACTGGAACGACCTGACCATGGGCCTGCTCGATGCATTGGACGGTGGTGCCGACAGCGTAGTGCTGGTGGACGATAAAGACCATGTAGTGGAAGGGCCGGGCTTTAATGTCTTCTGTGTCCACGCCGGTCAGCTCATTACCCCAGACCAGGGCATGCTCGAAGGTGTGACGCGGCGCACCGTGATAGAGATCGCGCAATCACTGGGCTTGCAAGTGCAGATACGTCCCGTCAGCGCCACCGAATTTCGCGCGGCGGACGAAGTCTTTATTTCCAGCTCTGGTGGTGGTGTGTTGCCGGTCACGCGCGTCGATGGGCACAAGGTGGCCGATGGTGCCATCGGTCCGCTCACCCGCAAGCTTTCCGATACCTATTGGGCCTGGCATAAGGCGCCGGCGATGCATGTGCCAATAGCGTATTGATCGGGGCAGCGCCTAGAGCGCGTCCAAGCGCATCAAAAAAACGATTCCGGCAGCGGTGCATCCGGTACACCGGTGAGCTTGCCCAGTTCCCGGTGAAAGTGCGACAGCATGGGCTCGTTCTGTCCAAAGACGACGCCGGGCAGGCGGCCGCTGGCCAGGTTGATGTGGATATTTTGTTGCTGGGTGAAGTCTTCGCCTGAAATCACTTCGGTGGAGACTTTCCAGCTCTTGTTCCACCGCGCCGCATCGGCCTCGCTGGCAATGGCTTGGGGTATGTAAAACCGTACCCGTGCCCTGGTGCGGCCAACGTCCAGGGGCTGAAAATCCCACAACTCCATATGCCCGTCCATAGGGATGTTGAGCACTGCATGAGGAGACACCGAAAAAATAGTGGAGGCATGTTTCAGCACCGACCATTCGGACTGTGGCAAGTGGCGCTGCTCGTCAATGCTTTTGCGCGGCAGTGGGAACAGGGCATGCGGGCCGAAGCATTCGTAAATCACCGGGTAGCAGCGAAAGCGCGGCGCCAGGGTATTGCGATGCAGCGCTGCAATGTGGTAGCCCTCCATAAAGGTTTCCAGCAAGAGCTTCCAGTTGGCGGCAAAGTCCCAAAATACTTCCTGGTAAAAATGAAAATTGCCAAATCCAAATTCGCCCATGCGGCTGTGCATCCCAAAGGTGTCGCGCTCGGCATCTATGGGCTCCTGGCCTTGGGGGCGCACCAGCAGCATGCCAGCGGTTTCCAGGCAGGGCACTTCTATCAGGTTGAACTGTCCGCATTCCATGCGGGTTTGCAATTGGGCAAAGCCGCCCATGTCATTGGCGTGGCGTATCAAGGTGCCGCTGTTGTCATAGGTCCATGCGTGGTAGGGGCAGCTAAAGCTGTGTTGCGAGTGGCCGCGGTGTTGCACAAATTGGCCCTTGGTATCCAACTCGAAACCGACCAGGCGCGAGCCCCGGTGGCGGCAGATGTTCAAAAACGCTTTGACGCTGCCCTGGGCGGTGCGCGTCAAAAAAATGGGCGCACCGGGCAGATCGCAGGTGAACCAGTCCCCGGGGGCAGGCAGGTCTGGCGAGAAGCCGGCCAGCAGGGGCACCTGCCCGCCAAACAGCGTACTTAGCTCGCGCTGAAAGTGGTCTGGACAGGTATAGCGCTGGGCTGGATTCCAATAGGGTGCGTCCCACAAAGGCGTGGTGTTGGCGTCAATATGCGCGAAGGTTTGCTTCAGCAACTCGACCTGTCGTTCGTGTTTCATCAAGGCTCCGCAAGCAAGGGGGCACGCCGACGCTAGCGCGGGCATGCGGCGCCTTGGACAACAGGCTGCCGCTTTTGATTCTAGCCAGCGCGCATTCAGCGCTCTGCCTGGTACTGGCTCAATTGCAGCTTCAGTTCCTCAATTTCGCGCAAGTATTGGACGACGATGACGACCGAGAACAGGTCCAGGTCGTAGTCTCTTCGCTGTTTGCAGGCGACCAGCAGGTGGCTGAGGCTGGCGCCATCGAAATAGTCCAGGCCTTCGCGCGCGAAGACGCTTTGCAAGGCGCCGTAATCGACCAGATCCTGCACCTCGTCCAGGCGCAGGCCGCACAAGTTGGCAAGTTGCATGCCGCTGAGGTGGTCCAGCATATCTATGGCATCGAAGTTATGAACCGTTTGCGCCATGGCTTGTCTCCTTATCGAAAGTGGTTCTGGCACGAAAGCTGGAAATGCCTGCCAGCGCCTGGTAATGGCTGCGCTCGGCCTCAGAAATGGTCTTAGGCGTCTTGATCTGAATCACGGCAAGCATGTCGCCGCGCACCCCCTTGGGGCCGGGCAAGCCATGGCCCTTTAGGCGCAGTTTGTGGCCGGCCTGGCTGCCTGCAGGCACGGTCAGCAGCACCGGCTCTAGCAGCGTGGGCACTTGCACCTCGGCCCCCAGCACGGCTTCCCAGGGCGCCAAATCCAGTTGGAACAGCAGGTCTTGCCCAAGCGGGGTAAACACCGGGTCGGGCGCCAGCACGACTTTGAGGTAATAGTCCCCCGGCGGGCCACCATGCCAGCCTTTGCCTCCCTTGCCGCGCAGGCGAATTCTTTGGCCTTGGCGCACCCCCGGTGCGATGTCCACCATCAAGTCTTTGGACACACCTTCGTCCACCCAGGTAATCGGCACCCGCATGCCGTGCAGCGTTTCTCGCAGGCCCATCGATAGCGTGTCTTCGAAATCCTGCCCCGGGCGCGGGGTACTGGCCCGGGCGGAGGGGCCTGCGCCTGCGTGCAGCGAGGCCAGCAGTTCTGCCAGGTCCAGGTCTTCAAACGCGTCGCCATCGCCTTGGTAGTGGGCGCGCCAATGCGGCGGCGGTACAAAGTCGCCTTGCGGGCCGGCCTGGCCCAGCGCATCGTAAGCAGCGCGCTTGTCCGGGTCTTTCAAAACCGCATAGGCCTGCGCGGCCTCTTTGAAGCGCTCCTCTGCGCCTGCGTCTTTAGATACGTCGGGGTGGTTTTTGCGCGCCAGGCTGCGATAGGCTTTTTTGATCGCGTCCAGGTCGGCCGTTTTGGCGACCCCGAGCACGGCGTAATAGTCTTTGAATTGCATGCAGCGGCTGCGGTGCGCAGAGGGTGGTAGCCAGGACAACCAAGGCGCTAGTGCGTTGGTGCTAAGTGCGCGCCTGACAGCTGGCACGCATGCCGCCAAGCGTAGTCTATCGGGCTGCTGAGGGCTTGATGTGTATCAAGGCCAGGCCTTTTGTATCAGCCTGGTGCGAGATAGGTCGATTCGACCAATTTAACCAGTGCGACCATGGCTTGGTTCACCGGCGTGGGCACGCCTAGCGCCTGTCCGCGGCGCAGCACAAAGCCGTTGAGGTGGTCAATCTCACTGAGTTTGTGGCGCGCCATGTCTTGCGCGGTGGAGGATTTTTGCCCCGCCATAGTGTGAGAAATATGGGCTACGGCTTGCATCGCCGTGGCCTCGTCCAGTGCTATGCCATCGGCACGGGCTACGGCCAGCACCTCGCGCACCAGCGCGCTTTGGGTAGCTTGTATCCCGTCCACACCGGCCAGTTGGCCGTAGCTGGTTTGGGTCAAGCCGGAAATCGCATTCAATACACAGTTAATCAGCAGCTTGGACCACAAGTCGGCCATCACGTTCTGCGAGATGCGCACCGGCACCTGGGCGCTGGCAAACAGGTCGGCGATGCGCGAGAAGACTTCTGGCGCCTTGCCCAACCTGCAAGCCTGCATGCTGCCGATAAGCAACTCGCCCCGGCCGTGGTGTTTCACGCAACCGGGCGCTGTAATTTCGGTGGCTACATAAACCACCGTTGGAATCACTGGATTGGCTAGTGCACTGGCGATGAGGACAACATTTTCCACGCCGTTTTGCAAACTCATGATGATGGCATCGGGGGCCAGGTGGGCTGCCATGCTATGGGCCACCGCCAAGGTGTCCGTGGACTTGACGCAAAACAACACCAGGTCCGCTGTGCGCAAGGCCGCGAAATCTGTGCTGGCGTTCAGGCCTACGGTTTGTACGCCATCGGCATGGGCCAAGTCCAGTTGCAAGCCATGGCTTTCTATTGCCTTCACATGCGCGGGACGGCCGATCAGCGTGACCTGATGCCCAGCGCGCGCCAGCATGGCGCCGAAAAAACTACCAACGGCGCCCGCGCCTACTACGGCAATATGCTCAAAAGGGGATGTGCGCATAAGGGTTCCTTCGGGGCGCAAAGTATAGGCGGCGTGTTGACCCGGCTCGCAAGCCAGCATAGGCGCTGCAGAGACCAGACGGGCGAATTTAAGCCATCAGCCCCAGAAATTTCGGCAGGGCGGTTGACAGTGCGGGTAGCAGCGCGATGAGCAAGCTACCCACAAAAATCGCCAACAAGGCGGGGGTTACCGAGGCGGCGACGGCGCTAAGGGGTTTGCCGAACATTGCGGAAGCAAAGAAGATATTCATTCCCGCCGGTGGGCACAAAAAGCCCATCTCCATGGCCGCCAAAAACAAGATGCCAAAGTGCACGGGTTCAATGCCATAGCTTTGGGCTACGGGCAGCAACAAAGGTACCAGCACCACAATGGCTGCGAATATCTCCATCAACGCCCCGGCGAAAAGCAAAAAAACCACCAAAGCGACCAGGAACATTTCTTGATTCGGGATCAGGCTTTGCGTTGCTGTAATGGCGGCATCGGGAATGCCCGCATCAATCAGGAAGTTGGTCAGCGCCAGTGCCATGCCTAGGATGAGGAGTACCCCGCCGATGATTTGGGCGGCATCGCTAAGGCATGCAAAAGACGTCTTCCATGTCAATTCGCGGTGCGCTAAGGCTTGGGTCAGTACGGCATACGTCGCGGTCAGGGCGGCGCTTTCCATGGGCGTAGCCAAGCCGCTGACCAGCGAGCCGATCGCCACCACCGGCGCCATGATTTCCCATTTTGCGAGCCAAATAGTCGGCCATAGGGCGGCGCTCGGCGCCCCGGTGGCCAAGCGGGGCGCATCCGCCTTGGTTTGCAAAAAACCACCAAAAATCAGCAAAGTCACGACCATGACCAAGGCCGGTATTGCGCCGGCTACAAACATCGTACTGATGGGCACACGCGCCACAATCGCGTACATGATGAGCGGCACGGAAGGGGCCAGCAGCACGCCCAAGGCGCTGGCGCTGGTGACCAGCCCGATGCCTTTGTTCTCCGGATAACCCGCATTACGCAGCAGCGGCAGCATCAATCCGCCAAGCGCCAAAATGGTAACGCCACTGCCTCCCGTAAATGCGGTGAAAAATGAACACAACAATGCGACGGCAATCACAGACCCTTTCAGCCCTCCACCAAACAGGATAAGAAATAAGTTGCCGAGCCTTTGCGTGGCCCCGGTTCGGGCAAAGAGCAGTCCTGCCAAAGTAAACAAGGGCAGCGCGGGTAAGGAGGGGTTGACCGTAATTTGGTAATGCGACAAGGCCACCGAGGCCAAGGGCATGCCCTCGCTCCAAAAGAGTACAAGGGCCAGGCCACCCAAAACAGTGAATATGGGTGCACCCGCTACCAAGGCTGCGGCGAGCAAGGCTAAAGCAGGCCAGGGGGAGAAAGCCGTTCCCTCCAACTGCCCTGCGATGACCAAGCCAAGGCAGGGCGCCGTTGCGGACAAGAGGTAGCCCAGTCTGAAATGCTTTGCACACCTGGCACCCAATTTAAAACCCAGCAACAAAAAGCACAAGGGCATGCACGCTTGCAGGGTCCAGACGGGCAGGGCATAGGCCAAGGTGTGTGCGGCATCGCGTTCCGTAAGCACGAATTGCCAGCTCGCATAAGCCAGCATGCCGCAGACCATCGCAGCCAAAAATTGGGCCAGGCGCCAGGCCGCCGTCAGCCCCTTGCTGCCGTCATTGGAGCCAAAGGACGTAAGGTGGCCGTGCCTCTCTGCGGCAAGTGCGCCAAACATCGCAAGCACCAGCCCTAAGTGCTGTACGACGACCGGCGCATTGGCAATGCCGCTACCGAGCATGGGCCGCATCACTATCTCAATGAAAGGAATGAGCATCATCAGCCCTAAAACCAAGGCAGCAATTGTCTCGTCGATGGCACTCCACCACGAGCGTAACGCGGCGAGGCCCGCCATATTCACTTAGCCTTGCCTGAACGGAAGTCTTTCAAATGGGCAAGCACCTCATCAAATGTATCGGCAGGTACCATGGTGCCGCGGATGCGCGGGTAGAGTTTTTCAGCGAACTCTGTCCATTCCCGCAATTGATCGGCGTTGGGGCGACTGACCACCAACCCCCGCTTCTTCATGGCATCGACAGCTTCATCGACTTCTTGCCTGGCCTTTGCGCGAATTTGAACCCCGGCCCTTTCGCTCGCCGTGCGCATGGCTGCCTGCGTCCCAGGGCTCATGTCATCCCAGGTCTTTCGCGTGAGCACCAGGGCGCCCACAACGGGAGCCCAGTTGACTTCCAGCATGTGGGGTGCAGAGCTATAAATTTGCGTGGCCAATGCGAAGTAGGGGGTCGAAGGCACCACATTGATCATCCCGGTCTGGATAGCGGGAAGTATGTCCGAGGTCTCCAGTGGCACCGGGGTATAGCCCAGGCTCTTCATGATGGCCTGCTGGTCAGGCTCTGAGCCCCATGCGAAAAATTTCATCTTCTTGAAATCATCGGGCCGAACTGCAGGGTCTTTGGAGAAAAAGCGCACCCAGCCGGCATCGCCCCAGGCCAAAACGACAAAGCCTTTATCCAAAAATTTCTTCTCTATGGATGGTCGCATTTTCTCTCGGACATAGTCCACTTCCTCCCACGATCGAAAGAGCATGGGAATAGTTTGCAGCGCCGTTATCGATGGTTCAATCTCCTGTAAGCCCACGACGGAGAGCAAAGCACCTTGTAATTGGCCGATGCGCATGCGCCGCGCCATTTCCGCTTCGCCGCCCTGGCTTCCGTCCGGATAGACCACGTATTTGCTGTTCTCTCCTTGCGCTGCCCGCCAGGCTTCGCCCACGTCCATGAGCTGGCGGTGGTACAAGGAGTTCTTAGGCACTAGCGACCCAATGCGAAGTTGCTTGTCCGCCGCTAAGCCCTCGCGCATGCCTGTCAAGGCAACAGCCACAAAGAAAAAGCCAGACAAGAGCCTGGAAGGATTTGCAAATAGGTTCATAGAGGGGAGCATTTCAAAACAAGTCGTCAGCGGTTTGCAGCAGCCATTGCGCTCGTTCGCGCATCAGGGCATTGCTGAGGTCGGGGTGTTTATCGCTGGTTTCAATCGCTTTTCTGAGCAAACTTTCAAAGGCTTCTCGCTCGCCTTGGGCCAAGGCAACAGCTTCGGCCTTTGCGATGTAGGGGCCTGCGTTTTTGCCCTGGCTGATGGTGATGGCCGCGTCGAAATACTGCGTCGCTTTTACCAGGGAGCCGCCGGGCTGCGCAGACTCAAAGCTTCCCATTAAGCTGGAAAGCCCTCCGTTGCCATAGTTCGGGTTAGCCTTCCAGGCCAATGTGGCCAAGCGGTAGGCCAGGGGGAAGTCCGCAACCGCGTCAGGTGCGTCTTTAGACAGCGAAATATAGCCGCCCCACGATGCAGCGGCCCAGTAGGCAAGGCCTACCTGATCCTGGGAAATCAGAGGCCACTGTTTGGCATCGGCATGCGCAAGTTTTGCCCCAAAGCCCGGCGATGAAAGCTCCAAGGCCCGCATCGCGTGGCGGTGGGCGCGTAAATAAAGTCGCTTGGCGCGTTCATTGATGCGGTAGGCGCCCTGGGCATCCTTTGCCGCCAGCCGCTCCGCCTCAAAAGCGACATAGGCATAGCTGTACTGGCTTAAACCGGCCGCCACCGCCTCGGCCAACTTCAGGTTGTCAGGCGTGTCCGCCAGCAGCGATTCCGATAGTTTTAAGTAAAAAGAACTGGCCTCGCGCGCCAGACCGGGGTCCTCCTCCTGGGACTGTCCTTGCTTTGCCAATTCGTCGCCCAGGCTTCTTTTGATCAGGGCCGTAGGAGAGCAGGCGCTAAGAACCAAGGCCAACGCTGCAATGGCAACACAAACAAATCGCTTTTCAAACCCACCTTGAAGGATGCTGCTACTGGAGGCGGAAAAGTAATTCAATGGATGTTTGGGATTGTTTGGATTTCCTTGTGAATTTAGGTGAATTTAATGAATATTGCATGACAGTAGGCTTAAACTCGCTGCCGGTGCATGCACCGTCCTAGCCCCTCAGGGTCAAAGAAGCCCATGCAAACCCGCGCGCCGGCATGAAGAAATCCATTGCCCTTTTCCTACACCATCCCACGTGCTCGACCGATTCGGTCAACGGGGTGATCGCCGCACTGTCGCCCCTGGCACATATCAAGTTATTTACCCGCCATAAAGTGCAGGAGGGTTTTTTTGACGATGTGGACGTAGTCGTATTCCCCGGTGGCGATGGCGAGGCCACCCTATTTCGCAGCCTTCTCAAACCCAATATGCCCGATGTGCGAGCCTATATGCAGCGCGGCGGCAAATACCTGGGGATTTGTATGGGTGCGTATTGGGCGGACGCCTATTATTTCAATTTACTGAAAAGTACGCGCTGTGTGCAATACATCAAGCGCCCTGGTGCCGATATCCGCGCCTCTTATGGCACCACGGCCCCGGTCCAATGGCGCGGTCAGGCGCAGCGCATGTATTTTTATGATGGCCCCACCTTCCTGAACGGCCAGTTTGACACGGTTGCCACCTATGCCAACGGCGACCCTATGGCGATGGTGCAAGGCGCTGTGGGTCTTGTGGGCTGCCATCTGGAGAGCCAGGCACATTGGTACTCCAAAAAGTACATGCAGCCCCAGTGGCATGCCAATCAGCACCATGTCTTGCTGGCGCAGCTGGTCGCGGACTATTTGCTGCATTCGCGGCAAATACCCTTGTTTTAGTCGCGGGACAATAAGGGGCCGCCGGTCAACTTTGCAATGCCTCAAAGTGACCGGCGATCCTCACTGCTTATCCATCAATCTGCTTCAAGTTCCGTCGGAACGTCAAACTCATCTTCAAGACTTTCACTTTCCATCGCGGCAATTTCTGCATATTGGACGCCGTTGAGCTGATGGCGATAAGCCAAATAGGCATGGCGGGCTGCAGCTTCGTCGTTGCCATCATCATCAGCGCTCGCTGCAGCCATGTGGTGCTTGGCACTGGCCTGGAAATGATGTGCTGCCATACGGTGATAGTCACCGATGGTGTCTGAATCTTCATCAAAAGCGTCATCCATCGTGGGGGCGTTGTTTTCGGTCATGGCCTAGTCTTTCTTGATTGAATCACGGCAAGTCGCCGCGATCCCATGATGATGCAAGCCGGTGAATCTTGGATGACAGCCCTTCAAATCTGCAAAATCTCTGAAATCCAGTGCTTTTGCAGTTGGCCGCTCAATCTGGGCGTGCTGGACCGATAGGCCTCGCGTACAGTTGAACTTCACCCTGGAAGTCAGGAGGCTTTCAGGTCCTTTATGCTGGCCAAGCCACGGGGCACACAACTAGAGCAGGCTGGCACCGGTTCGACGTGGCGGGTAAACCGGTCTAATTCGTTTAAAAAGTCGACCCTTGTTTTTTCGGGCGAGTGCGACAGCCACAGCGAGATATAGCCCGCTACGATCGGTGCGGCGTAACTGGTACCCACGCCACCGTAGGGTGCAGAGGGGCGATCTTGGCCGTTGATCAGATGTTCGTAACTGGCCACTTTCAGTTTGTTCATCGACCATTGCTCGTTACCTGACAAGGCCGGCCCACCGCCCGGCGCGTAGATGACGGTGCGCGGATCTAGGGCCGAGTAGTCTGCAATGCGGTTTTGTGCATCCAAGGCGCCTACCGAAATCACGCCTTTGCAATTGGCAGGCTCGTGCAATTTTTTCTGATAATTGTTCCCTGCTGCAGCGATGACAAAGATATTCTTTTCCGTTACGCGGTAGATTAAATCTTGCAACTCTTCGCTGCACACGGAAAATCCACCGGATATGCTGAGGTTGATGATGCGCGCTGGGTTAGGGTTGTCAGGAACGTCCTTCACGGGTAGGCCTGCCGACCAAGCGATCGCATCTAGCAGATCTTGCCGTGAGGTTGCGCAAGCGCCGAATAAACGCACGGGCACAATCTGTGCCTGGGGGTTCACTCCTAGCACGCCGTCCACGCCGTTGCCAGCGATCAAACTAGCCACCTCGGTGCCATGCGTTCGAAATGAAGCGGGCGGAACACGTTCGCCGCATTGGGTGTCGCGCTCGTCAGGGCTGAAGTCTGGGGATCTGGTTTTGCGCAAGTTCAAATTCGCTGAGACCATGTCATAGCCAGGCAATATGCGACCCTTGAGGCTGGGATGGTTGGCGATCACGCCACTGTCGATCACCGCCACCACCATCCGGTGCGGTCCGGGTTGGTTGCCCGCCGTGTTGATCGCCGAAGGGGAGGCTTGCGCGCCATCGACGCGTCCCAAATGCCACGGTATTTCCTGTGCCCAGGGAGCGCCCGAGCACAGCAGTAGGGCGCACGTGGCTATGGCATTCCTCGCCCTGGGCCAATCCAGGCGCTCGATGCATCGACGACCTAATGGAATTGCACTTATGCGATTCAAATTGGAAGCGGTGGACCCAGACATGACAAAACTCCTTTACTTATCGAACTAGAACCGCTTGCCATGGTTGGCAATCGGGAGACCTTT
>Ga0114964_10003339_pt1 | contig 10890 bp, 16 predicted proteins | sample C_131016_MF_Meta_FD_92638 | JGI IMG/M metagenome (GOLD analysis project Ga0114964, IMG submission 92638) | Freshwater microbial communities from Lake Croche, Canada to study carbon cycling - C_131016_MF_MetaG | ecosystem: Environmental > Aquatic > Freshwater > Lake | place: Lake Croche, Canada... | reverse complement strand
TGGAAGCATGGTGTGACCACAATCTCAGTCATGGCTTCTATCTGTGGTCAGATGACAAGGGAGTGAGCCTCATCATACCCAGTGAGCAGGATCGCATCATGTGGATGCTGGTCTGGAATGACAGATTGCCCACTCCAGAAGAGCTGGACGCAATCTGATGCCGGGCCCTCAGCGTTGGGTGCTAGGACCGATCCTGGAGATCACCGGAGTGGGCTTGCCCAAACATGTCACTGGCAGCACCATCATCATAGCTGACGCTGGCTTTTGGAGACAGCATGAAGCAGAGCTAGAAGCAGATCTGGTGGAAATAGGAGGAGAAAGGTTGGGCATGTGTTTGTGGTTTCCAGACACAGCACTGCGCATGATGTGGCTGCTGCGCTGGAGCTAGTGCATCTATGACAAGGCAAGACTCACTGTTTTTCATATTGCTGTGCTCGCATTAGCGGTGATACAATAACTTATGGCACGTGATTTCTTTGACGATTATGACTGCGTGGTAGTCCTGGGCTGTTTCCGGTTTGGCAGCACAGCTCTGGCTACTATGATCAAGAATTGGTATAACGAGCATGGATACGGCTGCTTGTATCTGCAGGAATATTTCACTGGACATCACTATGTCGTTGAGCGCGACGGTCAGTATGTTCCCAGCGCCTTTCCTGATGACAACGTTTGGTTTGGTGATGACCAGCAGGGCAAGTGGCTGAGACTGACCACACAGAGGCCCATGCCGCCCTATCTGATGCAGAGCAAGCTGGATTGGCTGGTGCAGCGCATGGCCGATAACAAGATAGTGATAAAGATAGATCCGCCTGATCTCCAGGGTCCTGGTGGACTGCTTATCAGGGATCAGCTGCTGTCTAACCCGCGAGTGTTCAAGCTGGGTCTCAACCGTCAGGATGTTGGCAATGCTATGATCAGCTATGCCATAGGCTATCATTTCAATTTCTGGAACTTTGGCCCAGAGATGCTGAAGATGGAATATGAAAAGGCTGTGGAGCCAGTTAAAGCTGCTGCGGATCCGCTGCAGGTATATGTCAATGACATGGTGCTGCACAACACCTGGTTGTTGCACAACATGGGCATGCTGCAGGGCATGGTCTGGTGCGATCAGCTGGGCAGCGTTGACATCCCAGCCATGGGTATGCAGAACTATAGCAAGACTTGGGTCACTGCGCATCATGTGCCACATGACCAGCGAGTGCAGCGCTATTTCACCAACCATGCGCAGCTGTTGGATTTGGCCAATGCAGTAGAGCGCAACATGGCCGAGCTTATCGATGAGGTGAGACGGCTATCTCACTCAGTATGATCACCGTTGATATCGGTTGACAGCTGTGCTATCCGTGCTATTGTAGGGAATAAGCAAACAAGGAGCAGCACATGTACACTCTAGCAGCTATGTTCGTTGGTGCAGTAATTGGTGCAGTTGTTATGGATCTGCTCTGGGCACTGCGCCTTGGCATCCCACAGGCCATGTGGCGTAACCGCACTCAGCGCAACGAGGATTGATATGCCCCGGCTTTTCATGTTAATTGGCGTGCCCGGATCAGGCAAGAGCACCTGGATCCGGTCGCGCAGCCACGACGCTGTGGTAGCCAGCACTGATGACAAGATCGAAGCTGCGGCAGCTGCGCAAGGCCTGACCTATAATGATGTGTTTGATGCCGAGATCAAGGCTGCTAACGCAGCTATGCGCGAGGATGTCAAGCAGGCCGTCAAGGACAAGCGGGACATAATCTGGGACCAAACCAACCTCACAGCCAAGAGCCGGCGGGGCAAGCTGGGACAGGTGCCCAAGCATTATGAGCGAATTGCCATGTTCTTCCCCACCCCAGATGGTGAGGAATTGGCACGCCGTTTGGCCAGCCGAGTGGGCAAGACCATCCCTGCCCACGTGATGGCCAGCATGATCGCCAGCTTGGAACCTCCCATGCCAGGTGAAGATTTTGATGCTATATATCAGGTACCAACTGACAGCGATACATGAAGATATACTGCATACATCATCATCAGTCTGATTCTAGGAAACACGATTGGGATAGAGAGATACTGGAAATCTGGGAGCTGCAACCAGATGAGATATTCTGTTTCTGCATGGAAGAGCAGGACGCTTATTTCATATTCCATGACCTGTTTCGCAAGCTGCAGCCCTATCTAACCTATCATCGTCGATGGCTACATCTGATCATGCCCAGCGTGACCAAACCGGCTCCTTGGCCCTGGGTGATCCCAGAATCTAGCAGTGGTTATTTCCTGTGGGCTGGCCGAGAGCAGCCCAAGTATCTCTATCAATATGATCATGATATCATGCAGGGTGGCGATGGACCATCGATATATCCACATCGCCGCAACGGTGAGCCTGACAGGTTGTTCGTTAGCTACAACAACAACCCCCATTATCATCGCTGCCTGATGATCGATCAGCTGGTTGGACATGACCTACTGCAGCATGGCATAGTCACCTTCCTGCAACCTAATCACACTCAGACTCCAACCAACACTCCCTATGAATGGCGCTATCATGATGGTAGCAGGCTGAGCGATGACTGGGACCGAAAAATGGTTGAGCAGAACAGCATGACCATGGCTTTGAACGTGGCCAGCAGCTATCGGCGAGGCATAATAGATCTGGTCATAGAGACCAGATACGAACCTGGTGAATTCTTTCTCACCGAAAAGACCATCAAACCCATAGCCTGCCTCAAGCCTTTTCTAGCCCTCAGTTGCCAGGGCTACAACACGGAATTCCTGCGTGATACTCTGGGTTATCAGCTCTACGATGAGATATTCGACTATGGCTTTGACACGCTAGCTGACGTGCATCAGAGAGTTGATGGAGTCATAGCCAATCTCAAGAAACTGCATGAGATGGTGCGATCGCAGGGCAGCAGCCAGATCTACAAGCTGCTGGCACCAAAGTTATACAGCAACCAGCATAACACCTATCGACTATACTTTGACAGGGATTTCATAGTGCCCCATAGCCTGCGATTCCTCTGTGAGCGCACAGATTGGACTCTGCACGGGCGCGGAGCAGCCGAAAGCAGCTTGCTAGGGCACATGCACGAGCTGGGATGGCTAGCCAAGGATCCCGAGATCGCGTTCTGTAACATATGGTAGCCAAATCCTACGGGCTAAGTGCTTGAAATTAAAAGCGAAAAAAAGTGCAAAATAGTGGTTGACACCCTATATAACTGTGCTATTGTACACATGTTGAAGCAAACACACACGGAGTTACACATATGTCTAAGCTTTTCACGGTAGCTGGTTACAGCACGCTTAACGGTGAGACCAAGGCCCGTTTTGCTACTTCCATGGACCGCGTGAAGGTCCTCGCACGCAACGGGCACACGGACATCAAGCTGCAGACATTGCCCTCTGCGATGACCAAGGATGAGGCAGTGGCGTTCCTCGAAGGTGCCAAGGCGCCTGTGGCCAAGGCAGCTCCTGCTGCTGAGGTTATGGACATTGCAGCCATCCGCGCCAAGAACCTCGAGACCATCGCCAAGACGGCTGAGAAGCTGGAAAAGATGGAAGAGCGTGCTGGCATGCGCGAAGCTATCTAACAGAGATAGATGACATATCAGGGGTGGCAGCTGTGAGAGTTGCCACTCCTTTCTTCGTTTTCACAACAAGGAGACTGCTATGATCACTAGGATCATCCTAACAGCAGCGGCATTGGCCGCGTATAGTATGACGCGTACAGTATTCAATCCACTAAGCACGCTGATCCAAGGCGAAGCAGCAGGTCAACAGCTGCTAAACAGCGATGCTGCTGCCCACAGCACCAGCAGCTAAATGAGCGACTACAACCTAGATAACCTGTATGGACACAGGTTCTACATACGGCCAGAGCGCGGACCATGGATTCCATGGTCCGCGTGGCACCCTATACAGCTGGTGTATTGGCACGATGAATATCCAATGCATGATTATCCAATCAAGCTTAGCCGTTGGGTGTGGCTGTGTGAAGTGCTGCGCAGGCGTGTGATTGACAACACTGCTGGCCCCGGGCATGAGTTCGCACCATCCTACACATACTGGGAATATACCACTGTGTTTGACCTGTTTAAGTGGGGCCACAGCGAGTAAATAGCTCATGCGCGTACAAGAACTCCTCGAAGGTGGCTGGGACACCACAGTCACACAGGGCACGGTGATCAAGCCTGCTACGGTCAAGACCACGCTAGCCAAGGTACAGCAATTCGTTGCTGACTTCAACCGCTGGCTCAGTGCCACCAACCAAGGTCCTGTTGAGCTGGGCAGGCCCACTGGTTCTGGAACCTATCACGAGATAGATGCACAAGAACAACCCGACAAGATATACGGCGACATCGATCTACAGATGATCGCACCAGATGTGGAAGGTGCCACACAGGGCCAGTATACCGCTCACTGGAACAGGCTGGCTGACGAGTTTGTGAAGAGCACGCATCCAGATTACATACATGCTGGCGAGAGCAAGCCAGGCCATCCCATATTTCAGATAGCACCCGATCAGTATGTGCAGGTGGACTTCATGTGGCACCCGCCTCACCTCAGGGCCTGGGGTGCTGCCAGAGTGACACCCGAACGCGGCGTCAAAGGTCTGCTCACTGGCAACATGTTCAGTGTGCTGGGCGAGCTGCTGGACATGAGCATCCAACACGCAGGTGTGCAACTCAAGACCGTGAACAACGTGCATGTGCCGTTCAGCAAGCAGAAGGACACCGTGGTCAAGACCATCAGCGTGGACCCAGAAAGCTTTATATACGACATCTTCATGAACGAGTATGAGCAGATCACAGGCCGCGACCCAGGCACTGCCAAGCTGGATCCGCTGTTGAACCGCTTCCGCGGCAACGATCCCAGCGACGTGAAGATTGCCAAGCTAGTCAACGCAGTCAAAGGCTTGGCACGCAGCTTTGAGCTCAACCACATGTACGGCAAGAAGGATCTGGCTGGATTCACAGATGCCAATGACTTCCTGGACAAGTTCGTGGATCGCTATGAGGCCAAGGCCATGACAGACGTAAACGCCAAGAAGCGTGACAAGGCAGAAACAGCCGAAGCCAAGGCCCGTGCTGAAGCCGATAGGCAAAAGGTACTGAGCGGCCTAGAGTCAGTCAAAGGACTGTTTAACCTATGATGCAGTACAGGAGCGTCTGGATTTCAGACGTTCACCTAGGAACCAAGATGAGCAACGCTGCTGCGCTGCTGGAGTTCTTCAAGACATTTGAAACCGATAACCTGTTTCTGGTGGGCGACATCATCGACGGGTGGGCCATGAGCAAGAGCTTTCTCTGGCCACAGGTACACAACGATGTCATACAGAAGCTACTGCGACAAGCTCGCAAGGGCACTGCTGTGACATATCTGCCGGGCAACCACGACGAGTTCCTGCGCAGCTTTGGCGATCACGACTTTGGCAACATCCGACTGGTTGATACCTGTGTGTACCGAGGCGCCAACGGCAAGCGCTACAAGGTCATGCATGGGGATCAGTTCGACGTGGTGATCAAGCATGCCAAGTGGTTGGCACATCTGGGCAGCTGGGCATATGACATGCTGATAGCAGTGAACGTGGCTGTGAGCGCAGTACGCCGATGGATTGGACTGAGACCATGGAGCCTGTCAGCTTGGGCCAAGTACAAGGTCAAGCAGGCCGTGAACTTCATAGGGGACTATGAAGACAATCTCAGTGGCTACGCTCGCACGCATGGCTGCGATGGCATCATCTGTGGACACATACATCATGCCAACATCAGAGACGTGGACGGCATTGCCTACATGAACTGCGGTGACTGGGTAGAGAGCTGCACAGCATTGGTAGAGCATGAGGACGGACGCTGGGAGATCATACGTTGGCAACCAAGCTCTGCATCGTAACTGACGCCTGGCATCCGCAGATCAACGGGGTGGTAACCACGCTGACCAATCTGGTCAGAGAAGCCCAAGCTGATGGCTGGGAAGTCTTGGTCATACATCCTGGGCTGTTTCCCAATCGTCCTGCTCCTGGTTATCCAGAAGTACAGCTGTGCTGGCCTTGGGGTGTCAGAGGCATGGTTCGCAAGTTTGCACCAGATCATCTGCACATAGCCACTGAAGGTCCTCTGGGACTGATGGCACGCATCAGCTTCCGACGCTGGGCACTGACCACAGCCTATCACACACAGTGGGCGCACTACTTCAAGCGATTGTTTCGCATACCGGAATCATGGACATGGAACTTCGTGCGTTGGTTCCATCAGCATGGCAAGGTCATGGTACCCACACCCAGCATACGCACAGAGCTGATCGCACAAGGGATCAAGGCCGAAGTGGTGCTGTTTGGTAGAGGTGTTGACATGCAGAATCTCAGTCCATACATCACACATACTGCTAATACCAAACCGAGGTTGCTGAGCGTGGGCAGAGTCAGCAAGGAAAAGAACCTTGATGCGTTCTGTGAGCTAGACTGTGAGAAGTACGATCTCATCATGGTGGGAGATGGACCCTATCTGCCAGAGCTGAGGCAACGCTATCCACAGGTCACATTCTTGGGCATGCTGCAGGGCGCAGATCTGGCCAACGAGTATGTGCGGGCGGACTGCATGGTGTTTACCAGCCACACAGACACTTTTGGGCTGGTCATGATAGAATCTCAGTGCCTGGGCACGCCAGTGGCAGCCTATCCAGTCAAAGGCCCTGTGGACGTGTGCCTGCCCGAAACCGGAGCCATGGATCCAGATATCAACACAGCTATCAGCGCAGCCCTGCTGTTAGATCGAGAAATTTGCGCCACCTTAACCAAACGACGATACAATTGGCCAGCAGCATGGCGACAGTTCAAGAGCAATTTGGTCGATCACGAGGACCGAGAATCACTGTTCGATGCGCTGCTGTGAACGATTGGGAAACCAATCCTGTTTGGTACCTTCTCTATGTAGTTCTGCTGTGACACAGTGCGTGCCCCCATCCCAGAAGAACCTGTGGCGCATGGGTGCGATATGAGGTGTGATGCCATGACGTGCCAATGCTTTGAATGCCTGCTCGTTGTATGAGCTCACTATGACGTTGGCAGGGTCAATCATCAATATGTTGACATCAAAGATGGTTTCTTCCACGTATCCAACCCATTCCTTGAGCCAATGCTCCACGTAGTCGATCAGTTCGTCATCCCTGTCTGCTCCTGGTATGAACCATTTGCCGTGGTTCTTGAGCTTGAGATCCGTCCAGCCCTGCAGGGCATTGAGTCGATTGGTGTCAAAGTATTCTACCTCCCATCCTGGAAAAGTTTGTTCATAGGTGTCCATGTCATGTATAGAAAATAACAGACCTGGCTTCAACGGATTCATGCAACCGTCTATGTGTCCACCTGTGGTAACCGGCCATACTGTGTAGTCTTGCAGCCACTTATCCTTCATGTAGCCAATGGCAGTCAACACTTCATGATCCTTCACCTTGTGCCCAGTGCCGAAAAATAGATCTCTGCCAATCCTAAATATGCCGTTAACCCTGATCCAGCTTAGGATCTGGTCATGCTCATTCCTGTGCACAGTGTTGCCCTGGGACCGAACGTGTGCCACTATGTCCTCCCAGCAACTGTCAAAGTTCTTGACCTTCATTTGGTTCCAGTTGTAGTTCAGCTTGGAGTTTATCTTGGCATAGGGAAACACGAAGAATTGATCACCAATCATGATCATCTGATCACGAGGTATGCTGCTGACCGGAGCAGGTATGGGCAGATTTTGATCGATGTATTCCTGAGGAACCACCTGTGGCACTCTGGGACGCAGGATCTTGACATCAAACTTTTGCAAGATTGCTATGATGCCTTGGTAATCTTCCTCGGTTTCGATGGCCATCTTTTCAAACAGATTTCTGAGACGTGAATTAGACATGAAGCTGTAGAACTCTGGTGGATAGTTACAGCCGACCACACATGTCCTGAGTGGATCCCATTCCTGAAACACGCTCAGCATGACCACCTCCAGTTCACAACGTTTTCCAGATCCTGCTGCGTCCAGTTGGCGTAGTACCCTCGGGTGCGCAGCATTTGGCTGGCTTTGTGCAGCTTGGCAGCTGGTGCCAACAGTACCAGTGCATATTGACCTTGGTTCATGATTAATCCTGCTATGTGTTCGAGGTTTTCGGGATGATCTTCCAGGGCGATGAAACCCTGAGATTGGCAAATGTCATGGTTAGCTGCTTCAACTGCTTGCGAAAATTGCACAGCGTCAATTGCAGCATCATATATCAAAACTGCTATCTCTAAACCTTGGTGCCATGCAGCGATGGCAGCTGCGATGTCTTCTGCCACGCTGTGGCCTTGTGTCCAGGACACACGATCATTGGCCAGTGCTGGTGCAGCGAATGGACATCGGCTTATGCCGTTCAGCTGTGGCTGAGGTTCACTGAGCACAGTTTCTATCCAAGTGCTGATGTCTTTCTTGGATTGTTCAAAGTCAATCATTATGCTGTTTCCATGCGCATCACTTTCAATCACTACCACGGAAAACAGGAGCAGCATGACCTGTGCTGTTACAGAGCACAGCTTCAGTGTGATCCTCATGAGCACGCAGACGCGCTGGCCCAGGGTTGGTTGCTGCATGACGGTGTGTGGTACCAGAGCCGCAGCACTCGTGTAGTGTGTGATCAATATGATTGGCCCTTGGTGACACAGGGATGCTCCTTTGAACTGCTCACGGGTTACACGCACGAGCTTAAGGCCATCTGGTGTGATTACCTAGAACGAAAGGGTTTTTCTCAGCAATACGATCCGGGGCATAGCAGTGATGCTGCCATATGGCTCGCGGCCAAGAATGCACAGGGTCAAGCCCTGGCATTTACCAAGCTGCAGGTATACCAAGGCGGCTTGGAATCTCAGTACAATGCCTATGTGGAAACCAGTGTGAACCTGGGCAAGATCATGATAGATCATGAGGTAGCACTGGCCAAGACTCGAGGCCTTGCGCATTTGTATATCGGCAGCGGCTACGAGCAGAGCAGCGCATACAAGGCTCATCTGCCAGGATTTGAGTGGTGGACGGGCAGTGAGTGGAGCACGGACCGCAAAACCTACCTAAATCTCTGCCAAAGAGACAGCAAGATCAACGGTTTAGCAGAGCTTGCTCAGGCCTATAATAACGGTTGACACCCTGTACATCCATGCTAATATGCATGATAAGAGGAGCAGATCATGCGCTATGAATTCCCAGAAATCCACCACTTGGACGACGTTCGCGCAGCCATCGAGGGCCGCGATGAATTCATCATCGCAGAGCGCGATTGGGGCTATGTGGTCAACTACATGGTCAGCATGTCCGACACCTTCCCTGAGGTCACTGATGACCAGGATTGGTGCCCGGGCTGCAAGCTGCCCTATGATCAGGCAGTGGGCTGTGGATCTCAGCGTTGCCCACCTTTCATCAACCTTGCTGCTGTGCGCCGTGAATGCCGCGGCCTGCTGTTCCACCCAGATGGCTCCATCATGGCTCGTCGCTTGCACAAGTTCTTCAACGTGAACGAGCGTGACGAGACGCAGCACAACCTCATAGATCTCAGCAAGCCTCATGTGATCCTTGAAAAGCTGGACGGCAGCATGATCACTCCCGTGGTCACTGAGCATGGTCTGCGTTGGGGCACCAAGATGGGTCTCACGGAAGTGGGCATGCAGGCTGAAGAGTGGATCGCCAGCCGTCCTGACATTGCTCGCTGGGCACAGCGACAGCTGGATCAGGGTTGGACGCCAATCTTTGAATGGTGCAGCCGCAAGCAGCGCATCGTGATAGACTACGTGATCGATCGTCTGGTGTTGATCGCCATGCGCCGCACGGTTGAAGGTACCTACATGAGCTATGCTGACATGCGTGCCCAAGCTGAAGGCAATGCCTTGGACGTGGTGCGTGCTTATCCTGGCACTGCTGACAGCATGGAGCACCTCATCGCTGAGACTCGTGCTGTGCAGGACATGGAAGGTTGGATCATACGCTTTGATGATGGCCACATGGTCAAGGTCAAGGGCGATTGGTACGTGCGCATCCACAAGACCAAGGACAGCCTCTTGCACGAGAAGAACGTGGTCGAGCTCCTGGTCATGGAAAAGCTGGATGACATCAAGGCCTTCATGCTGGACGATGATCGCAAGCGTGTGACTGAGTTTGAGACTGACTTCTGGATGGGCGTGGCGCAGGTAGTGAAGAGCTATGATCTCTACTACGACACGGTGGTGGCACATGGCTTGGATCGCAAGCGCTATGCTCTGGAGTGGATGCCCACCATCAAGGCACAGGATCCACATGCTCCGGGCATCGTGTTTGGCAAGTTTGATGGCAAGGACACTCGTGCCATGGTATTAGACATCATCAAGCGCAGCGTGGGCAGCCAGACCAAGATCGACGAAGCGCGCCACTTGTGGGGCAGCTATCGCTGGACCTATCACTTTGAAGGAGACGTGTGATGCTCGCAGAAGAACGTGACTTGATCGTGCAACAGATCGCTGGGATGCTGGATCATCCCAGCGTGTACATGGGAGGCCCTAGCCACCATAACCTGCGCAATGCTCGGGGTATCGTCGACATGTTAGAACGCAGCCAGCGACTGGTTCCCACTACCTGTGATCACAGTGACTATGGCAGCTATAAGCAACATGGCGTGTTTTGTCCAAGATGCGGACTGAAGATCAGGGAAGCAGAGTGATGAACAAGCGAATTAAAGAACTACATGATCAGGCTTGTAAATTGGATTGGGAACAGTATCCAAATGCTATTCCAGATGGAGAAAGAATTCAACAAAAGTTTGCCGAGCTGATTGTGCGGGAATGTGCTAGATGTGTCACTCAACCTACTATCCAAGCAGCAGGACAGACTGATATCGCTATCCAAGCATTACAAGATGTTTTGGCGAATGATATGAAGGCATACTTTGGAG
>Ga0114964_10003338_pt1 | contig 10890 bp, 8 predicted proteins | sample C_131016_MF_Meta_FD_92638 | JGI IMG/M metagenome (GOLD analysis project Ga0114964, IMG submission 92638) | Freshwater microbial communities from Lake Croche, Canada to study carbon cycling - C_131016_MF_MetaG | ecosystem: Environmental > Aquatic > Freshwater > Lake | place: Lake Croche, Canada... | reverse complement strand
GGTTCACCAATTCCTGCCATAGATTCTTCGCGAATAGCGGCAGAACATGTGATTGCAGGACACCCCATGCCCTATGCATGTGTAGATGACCTCATCGGTTCGATCGCAGCACTTCCCTCTGCGCACGATAAAGAATGGCTCAATGAAGTCAATCGATTTTGGATTGCCAGTGATGCTGAGGAAATTAATGATTTACAACGAGATGGCGCTACTGCCGTCATTGATTTAGCGGGGGAGTATCAAGAAGGTCGCGGCTCTGAAGATCGCGAGCTCACTGCGCGAGTCATCGGCCGGATGAGTGATATCCAGGTCCGTGATTTTGCATTGGGTAGCCATAGCGATGAGACAAGTGATTTTTATTGGAAGATGTGGCGAGATCTATTACTGATGGCACCCCGCGGTTTCGTCGCACCGATTGCATCAGTCTTTGCAGCTATCGCCTACGAACGCGGTGAGGGCGCCATGGCACATAAAGCTCTCGATCGCGCACTTGCAGATGACGAGAAGTATTCATTAGCCATGCTCTTGCGCCGAGTCTTCACAGCCGGCTGGCCCCCTCAATCACTTACCAGCATGCGTACTGAACTTCACCCCAAAGTAGTCGCCGGAATTTTCGGGTAATATTTGCACCGGTCACGAGTTCTCATCGAAAGCCCCGGCTGATGAGACGGCAACCCTCCACCGCGGTGGGGTGCTCCGGGTGACGACCAGGCAGGTGCATTTCATATGCAGCTGCAAGTGCGTGAAGGATTTTAAGTCATGAAAGATTTTGGGATGAGCAGAAAAGTAAACCCCGATGTCACAGGAGCCTGGCTCGAAGGCGATGACCCGGGTGATCGCAAGTTTGTAAAGATTGGATTCTTGCTTCTTGAAAGCGGCGAGACGCTTCCTGATATCACGATCGCTTATCAAACGTGGGGAACACTGAACGCCGATAAATCCAATGCAATATTGGTCAATCACGCAATGACTGGTTGGTCTGATGTCACTGGTTGGTGGCCACAAATGGTGGGCCCAGGGCTTCCCTTTGATACTGATAAATATTTCATCATCTGCCCGAATGTTATTGGTGGATGCCAAGGATCAACTGGGCCATCGAGTATTGCACCCGATGGAAAGCGTTACGGTTCACGTTTTCCTATCATCACGATTCGCGACATGGTAAACGCCGAAGTTCTCTTTAGCGATGCACTCGGAATCGAAAAATACTTATTAGCAGTTGGTCCATCCCTTGGCGGAATGCGTTCGTTGGAATGGGCGGTGCAATTGCCGCACCGAGTTGGTGCAATCTGCACTATCGGCTCATCTGCTGTGGCAACGGGTGATCAAATTGGAACTGCTGCAATTCAAATTCGTGCAATTAAATCTGACCCGTATTTCAATGATGGCGATTATTACGAGCAAGAGCGCGGCCCAGTAGAAGGAATGGGAATCGCTCGACGAATCGCTCACCTTACCTATCGCACTGAATCTGAGATGGATGTGCGCTTTGGGCGCCAACTGCAGGGAGATGAGACCGGTCGCTACGCCGTTGAGTCATACCTTGACCATCAAGCTTCGAAGCTGGCAAAGCGCTTTGATGCCAATACCTATATTGCACTTACCGATGCGATGAACTCTCATGACATCGGACGCGACCGTGGCGGCGTTGCAAAGGCGCTCGCGGGCATCACAGTGCCTGTCGTTGTGGTCTCTATCGACACCGATCGCCTCTTCGTGCCTCGACTTCAGGTTGAGATATCTGACCTTGTGCCCACCGCAGGTGCGCCAATAGTCATCAGCTCCGACTTCGGACACGACGGATTCTTGGTTGAGGCTGAATCAATGGGCGATGCGATTCGGCACGCCTTGCAGGTTGCGGGTACAATATAGGTATTACCTCGAGCAGTTCGAGGAACAGGTTTTTGAAGATTCTCTTCATTGAGAAATAAACAAAGGACAATTGTGGCTGTATTTAGTGCGCTCAAAAACAAGGCAAAAGGCAAGAAGACAACTGCCAAGAAGGCATCGCCTGCAAAAAAGGCGGTCGCTAAGAAAGCTGTAGCCAAGAAAGCTGCGCCAGCAAAGAAAGTTGTCGCTAAAAAAGCACCTGCCAAGAAGGTCGCAGCAAAGCCAGTCAAAATTGAAGTGAAGAAAGAGCTCACCGCTAAGGAAGTTCAGCAACTTGTTGATTTGAAACACGATATTGCTCGCCAAAAAGAGATTATTGAATCTCTTGCAGCAAGTGGCATTGATAATTATCGCAAAGCAGTTAAAAAAGAATTTATGGCGCTCGCACTTGAAGCACGCCAACTTGATGAGGTAATTCCAGCAGCGACTGAGAAAGCCCGCAAGGCAGGACTTGGCGCACCAAGTCGAATCTTGTCGAAGGCGCAGCTTGCAATGATTGCACCTAAAGAAGAAGCAAAGAGTGATAGCAGCGATGCAACTAGCAAAGCTCCAAAAGCAGCAATTGTCCTTGATGAAGATGGTAACGAGATTGTTGTTGAGGAAATCGAGCTTGAAGATGTGGAAACGCTCATTGCCGAAGCTTCAGAGATCATTGATACCGAATCAGATGGCAAGGATCAGCCTCGAGTCGTAACGCTTTCAGATGAGACAAAGAATGAAGCTGGCTCCTTTACCCTGCTTGACTCTGATGCAGATGACGAGGAAGAGGATAAGAACGAGCGCGAAAAGCATAAGAAAGATTTGAAGAATGTAAACCTTGTTCTCGAAGCCATCAATGGCAAGATTCAAGGCGTTGAACATCCTCCTAAGCACAATATCGATCAAGCTGAAGCAAAGGCTCTAACCTTCAAGCAGATTCAACAGCAATTTGCGATGAATACATTTAATGAGAAGTCTTCAAAGTTAATCGCTGAAGCAGTTAACCAGGGCCACCTCAAGAACCTCGAAGATCTTCAATATTTCTTCAACGAACAAGCGCGATTTATCCAGATTGAAATCAAGCGCCTCCCACCAGAACAGACTGTACTTACAGCTGGCGCAACTGCTGACCCTGTTAAGGATTACCTCAAGCAGATTGGCCGAGTTGCACTTCTTAATGCAGAGCTCGAGGTTGAACTTGCTACTCGCGTTGAAGCAGGTCTCTTTGCTGATGAAGCCTTGAAGCACACTAAAAAACTTGATAAGAAAATGAAGCGCGAGCTCGAATGGATTGTCGAAGATGGAAAGCGCGCAAAGAATCACTTGCTAGAGGCGAACCTGCGTCTCGTTGTATCTCTTGCAAAGCGATACACAGGTCGCGGAATGCTCTTCCTTGACTTGATTCAAGAAGGAAACCTTGGTCTTATCCGCGCCGTCGAAAAGTTCGATTACACAAAGGGTTACAAGTTCTCGACCTATGCAACATGGTGGATCCGCCAGGCGATTACCCGTGCGATGGCAGATCAAGCTCGCACAATTCGTATTCCAGTTCACATGGTTGAAGTCATCAATAAGTTGGCACGTGTGCAGCGTCAGATGCTTCAAGATTTAGGTCGCGAACCAACACCTGAAGAGCTCGCTAAAGAGCTTGATATGACGCCTGAAAAGGTTGTTGAAGTTCAGAAGTATGGTCGCGAACCAATCTCACTTCACACACCACTCGGTGAAGAAGGCGACTCAGAGTTCGGTGATTTGATTGAAGATTCTGAAGCTGTAAAGCCTGAAGAATCAGTGACATTTACAATCTTGCAGGAGCAGTTGATGCAGGTCCTCGGTGGGCTTACCAACCGCGAAGCAGATGTGATCAAGGCTCGCTACGGTCTTACAGATGGTCAGCCAAAGACACTTGATGAAATCGGTAAGGTTCATGGAGTTACTCGTGAACGTATCCGCCAGATTGAATCAAAGACAATGTCCAAGCTTCGTCACCCATCACGTTCGCAATCACTACGCGATTATCTAGATTAAGAGATAGATTAAGAGTTGACCTAAGAGTTGACCTAAAAGAAAAGCCCCCGTGCGATAGTTCGCACAGGGGCTTTTTCTTTAATAAGAGTTACTTAGCTTCAACCAACTTCTCAGACTCGTCCTGAATATTTGCAGCGACAGTCTTTAGTTTTTCGGCATATTCTTTCCCGTGATGGGCACAGAACATGAGTTCACCACCATTAAGCAGAGTTGCACGCACATAAGCTTGTGCACCACAACGATCGCAACGATCGAGGGCATTTAGAGGTGTGGATTCGAGGATTACTTGCTCGGTCATCGCGCTCTCCGTTCGCTCAGTCTTACCTAATTCGTGGGAAGTGTTGTACTTCTATGGAACATCATGCCAGTTCTCTTTATTCCCCGCTCGGGATAATGATTGCAATTATGTAAATTTTTCTGCTTCTCAGCGTGTAAATATCGATTATTAGGGGATATCTCACCTCGGATAGCCATTATTTGAGATACCTCGGCGCGCTTACGCAGATGCGAACGATTCGCTGGCTAACCTTTGCCACCGTGGCTGATGAATTGAACTTTGCTCCCGAGGTGGATTCTAAAGATAGCTATACCGCAAAAGACTTAGCGGTCCTCGAAGGCCTTGATGCCGTTCGTAAACGCCCGGGAATGTATATCGGATCTACTGATTCGCGCGGGCTACAACATTGTCTTTGGGAAATTATTGATAACTCTGTCGATGAATCGTTAGCCGGCCACTGTAAGAAAATTGAAATTAATCTTGAATCCGATGGCTCTGTTGAAGTACATGATGATGGTCGCGGAATTCCTGTAGATAAGGAACCAAAGACTGGTCTTACTGGTGTAGAAGTTGTGCTCACAAAGTTACATGCCGGTGGAAAATTTGGTGGCGGTTCGTATGCCGCCTCCGGTGGTCTGCATGGTGTTGGTGCATCAGTTGTAAATGCACTTGCAGAACGCCTCGATGCTGAAGTAGATCGCAACGGCAAAATTTACTGGATGTCATTTAAGCGTGGTGTTGCCGGTGTATTCGATGGCGATGGCCCGAAAGCAGAGTTCACACCGCAATCAGGTTTGCGCACCATCGGTAAGGTTTCAGCAAAGGTAACTGGCACACGTATTAAGTGGTGGTCAGATCGTCAGATATTCCTCAAAGATGCTGAACTTGATTTAGAGGATATTCACGCACGCGCACGCCAGACTTCTTTCCTAGTTCCTGGCCTCACAATTATTGTTAACGATAATCGCAAGAAAGAGAAGACGACTCAGACCTTCTTCCATAAGGGCGGAATCTCTGAATACTGCGACTTTTTGCAACCTGATGCACCTGTAGGTGAAGTAATTCGAATCTACGGCACCGGCCACTATCAAGAGACCGTTCCGGTCCTTGATGACAAGGGTCATATGGTTTCGACAGATGTTGAGCGCGATATGGAAGTTGATATCGCAATGAAGTGGGGCGAAGGCTTCGATACAACGCTACGTTCCTTTGTAAATATCATCGCAACCCCCAAGGGCGGATCTCACGTGCTTGGTTTCGAGCGCGCAATTACAAAGGCCTTTAATGAAGCGATGCGCAGCGCAGGTATCTTGAAGAAGAATGAAGCAGACGTTATCAAAGATGACATTATGGAAGGCTTAACTGCAGTTGTGACAGTTCGTATGTCCGAGCCACAGTTTGAAGGCCAGACGAAAGAAGTTCTCGGAACAGCTGCTGCAACCAAGATTGTTTCCGCAGTCGTTGCCGATAAGTTAAAGGAATTTTTTGCCACAACTCGCCGCATTGATAAAGCAAACGGCAAGTTGATTATGGAGAAGATTGCCGGAGCTGCTCGCACCCGTATCAGCGCCCGTGCACATAAAGATATTCAGCGCCGCAAGAATGCTCTCGAATCATCTTCACTTCCAACGAAGCTTTCAGATTGTCGCTCTGAAGATGTCACTCGTACTGAACTCTTTATTGTTGAAGGCGATTCAGCGTTAGGCACAACCAAGGCTGCCCGAAACTCTGAGTTCCAAGCAATTCTGCCTATTCGCGGGAAAATTCTTAATGTGCAGAAAGCATCGCTATCGCAGATGCTTGATGATAAAGAGTGCGGCTCCATCATTCAGGTTATTGGTGCTGGCTCAGGTAAATCTTTCGAACTCGATGAAGCTCGCTATGGCCGCGTTATTTTGATGTCAGATGCTGACGTTGATGGTGCACACATTCGTTGCTTGCTTCTGACTTTGATGTATCGCTATATGCGCCCAATGCTCGATGCTGGCCGTGTATTTGCAGCGATTCCTCCACTTCATCGTATTGAGACTATGGGCGCCGGCGGCAAAAAAGGTGAATACATCTACACATACTCAGATGATGAGATGAAGAAGGTCACTGCAGATTTGAAGAAGACTGGAAAGCGTTGGAAAGAACCTATTCAGCGCTATAAAGGTTTGGGCGAGATGGATGCAGATCAATTGCGCGAGACCACCATGGATCCTGATGCACGAACCCTGCGCCGTATCACCGTGCCAGATGCACAAGCAGCTGAGAATATGTTTGAACTATTGATGGGCTCAGATGTGGCGCCACGTAAAGAATTTATTGCAACAGCTGAAATCGATCGCGAACAGATAGACGCTTAACACCATGCAGCGGTCACCTGATGCACTTCACCGCTGCATTTCCACTGCAATCAGTGCCTATGCCGCAGGTGATGCATTTGGTGTTCACTATGAATTTAAAGAAGTTAAGCAAGTAACTCCCGAATTATTGGGGCTAGAAGATTGGCCATTTGGGGGAGTAAGCGATGACACTTTCTTATCACTTCTTACCTTGGCCACCCTTACCCAGAGCTCGCCAAGTAAATCTGCTGAAGTATTTCTTGCGAACCTTAAAGATGCCGCGCCCACACTTCGAGGTTTAGGGCCAACCACACGTCACGCACTTGGAATGTCGGTAAAAGAATCTGAAGTACATCTGATCGGAAAGAGCAATGGCGCCATGATGCGCACTGCGCTATGTGGCTTAGCGTTTTTAGTTGCAGACGCAGCTCAGCGCAGAGAATTTATTGACGCTCTTGCTCGCGCCACGCACTCAAGTGATGAAGCAATACTTGCGGCTCACATTGCCGCAGCGCTCTTTAGCCATGCCATAAGCTCAGAATCAACTTTCACTACCTCTGAAATTATTGCCTCTGAATTGAGTGCGCATGATATTTCACAAGAGACCAGTAAGAAGTTCGCTGTCCGCCCACAGTGGGTTGCTCCCAGTTCTGGAATTTCACTTGATCCCATCGAAACTCTCCTCGCATTTACATGGGTTGCAGATCGCAACCAAGAAGTCTTGGCGGCCTACGTAGATTCGTGCTCATTAGGTGGTGACACAGATACGGTAAGTGCACTTTCTGGAGCTCTCGTTGCCGCTCGTAATCCTGAGACTTCCGCTTTTGAAAGTATCTCTTGGTTAGATCAAATCGGCTGGGATGAAATTTCACATATGAGCGAGATAATCGACCTCGTGTACGAAAAGAGAGCCACTTCATGAGTAAGCGCGTCTGGATTGTGGGCCCTATTGCTTGGGACTCGGTCTACTACGTGGATCAATTGCCATCCGCCGGCAATTTTGCACAAAGCACCAGAAATATCGAACGACCAGGTGGAACAGCGGCAAATTCAGCAATCGGAATTGCAAGTACCGGAATCGAAACAGGATTTGTTGGTTATGTAGGCGATGACGCACATAGTGAAAATTTAATGAAAACTCTGCACGATTCCGGGGTAAAGAATTTACATATGCAGAAATTGCAGGGACCTCCGTCTCACGTTCTTATCGTTATCGATAAGCAAGGTGAGCGAACGATTATTGGGCTCAGTGAAGATAGATTAGATACGGTCACCCTCGAAGGTGCTGATTTAAAGCCAGGAGATATTGTCGTATTTCAACTCTGGCGTGATCACTTCAAAAAAGATTTAGAGATTGCCAAAAGAGCGGGATGTTTCACCGTAGTTGGTATAGAAGCTCTTTCATCAGATATCACAGCAGATATTGCAATTGGATCGGCCTCTGACTCAACAGCACAAGGCAAGATTGAATCTCACCTGGGTCGCTTCTCAAGAATTGTTGTTACTCACGGAGCACAAGGTGCCACCGAATATTCAGATAAAGGCATCACCAATCAAGCGGCACATTCAGTGAAAGCTGTCGATGCCACCGGGGCAGGAGATGCATTCCTAGCTGGTTATGTTTCAGCGCTGGCGAAGGGCGAAGAATCGGGCGTTGAACGAATGAAAATTGGATCGGCATGGGCAGCACTTGCTGTGCAATCAGAGAGTTCTATCGCACCGCAATGGCGAGACGTTGAGCGTTTTCTTAGTCGATAGAGACTAAGTCGAAGTACTCATCTTTCCAAATATCTTCATCACCATCAGGCAACAAAATCACACGTTCTGGCTTGAGGGCTTGCACAGCTCCTTCATCGTGAGAAACCATGATGACTGCGCCTTGATACTCAGTGAGCGCGCCAAGAATTTCTTCACGAGATGCCGGATCTAAGTTATTTGTGGGCTCATCAAGCAGTAAAACGTTTGCAGCCGATACAACAAGTGTTGCAAGTGCTAAACGAGTTCGCTCGCCACCTGAAAGTACTTTTACTGGCTTATGAACATCATCACCGATGAAGAGGAATGAACCTAGAACATTTCGTGCTTCAGGTTCACGCAAATCATCTTTTGAGGACATCATATTTTCAAGAATTGTGCGTTCGAAGTCGAGCATTTCATGTTCCTGGGCGTAGTAACCGAGTTTGAGGCCATGGCCTTGTTCGACTTTTCCAGTATCGGATTCGAGTTGGTTTGCAAGAATTTTAAGCAAGGTCGTTTTGCCTGCACCGTTAAGTCCAAGGATTACAACACGGGACCCCTTATCGATAACACACGAAACATCGGTAAAGATTTCAAGAGATCCATAATTCTTCGAGAGTTCTTCTCCGGATAGGGGAGTCTTTCCGCATGGCGCAGGAGTTGGAAAACGAAGCTTTGCAACTTTATCTTTAACGCGAACATCATCAAGTGACGAGCGCAGTTTCTCGGCGCGACGGAGCATTCCTTGGGCCGCAGTTGCCTTAGAAGCTTTAGCGCGCATCTTCTCGCCTTGCTTCTGGAGAATTTCAGCTTTCTTCTCGGCATTGGCGCGTTCTTTTTTACGGCGGTGTTCATCTTGTTCGCGCTGTAGGAGGTACTGCTTCCAACCCATGTTGTAGACATCGATGACATTTCGATTTCCGTCGATATAGAAAACCTTGTTTACGACCGTTTCAATGAGGTTCACATCGTGAGAGATGATGACTAAACCACCGGAATAGTTGGTGAGGTAATTACGGAGCCAGACAATCGAGTCGGCATCTAAGTGGTTTGTAGGCTCATCGAGCAGTAAAGTCTCGGCGCCAGAAAAGAGGATTCGCGCAAGTTCTATACGTCGGCGTTGACCGCCAGAAAGTGTCTCGAGTTGGTTGCTAAATACCGCCTCTGATACTCCGAGTGAGGTTGCAATCGCCTCTGCTTCAGACGTTGCTGCATATCCGCCAGCTGCAGTGAACTCAGCATCAACGCGGGTGTAACGTTCCAAAGCTTTTTCGAGTTCAGCACCTTCTGCTGTTGCCATCTCGTGTTCTACTTGTGTCATGCGTGCTGCAATTTGATCAAGATCGCGCGCAGATAAAATTCGATCGAGGGCAGTACCTTGATCTTCACCAGTACGAGGATCTTGAGGCAGATATCCAATTTTTCCGGTGCGCTGAATTCCACCACCTGCGGGCAGAGTCTCACCCGCTAGAACTTTTGCAAGAGTTGATTTACCGGCGCCATTACGGCCCACAAATCCAATGCGATCGCCATGGTTGATTCGCACAGTGACACCCGAGACTAAAAGGCGCGCACCTGCGCGTAATTCAAGGGCAGTTGTAGCAATCATTTGGCGTATCTTCCCACAGTATTTACCTCACGGTTGCATGCAGATTAGACTCGTCAGATGTTAAACGCCTCGTTACTGGGACTTTTGCTCTTACTTCTATTCGCTGTGATATATCTGATTCGAATTTCAAGAGTAATGAATGGAAAGTTATCGAAGTTGACCTCTCCTGAAAGAGATATTCGACGCATCGCCAAGAACCAAAGAGAAGAAGCGTGGCAACATTATCGACAAGGTGAGTTCTATTCGCAGTTGATCCACTTTCTGAAATTGAGCGCTCCGATTCCGTCAACGCGCAGTTGGGCTGCATCTCCCGACGTTCTGCTCACTCTCTTTGATATTGCTCAGCGCACTGCACCTCGCGTTGTACTCGACTTGGGTTCTGGCATGTCGACCTTGGTGCTGGCAAAGTCTGCACCTCAAGCAAAAATCATCAGCGTCGATAACTCTGAAGAATATGCTGAAAAAACTAGAAAGCTATTAGCGGCACATAACATCACAAATGTGGAGGTTCGAGTTGCGCCATTGACTGCCCATCACTCGGGAGTTGACTGGTATGACACCAGCGTTTTAAGTGATATCTCTGAGATTGATCTGCTCTTTATCGATGGCCCACCGGGATCTAAAAATGATCAAGCCAGAATGCCAGCAGTTGTTGAATGCGCCAAGAAACTCAGTGCAAAGGCTGTCGTTGTGATTGATGATGCTGCTCGAGTCGGAGAGCGGACAATGGCTGAAAAGTTCGCTGAAGCCCTGCCAACCCACACTTTAGAATTTTTACCGCACGAAAAGGGAACTGCGCTAATTACCCCTCGTTAAATTACTCTTTACCGATTCTTGTGCGGCGAGGAGTTGCGAAGGATTTACTTACCTCAGTTAGTTCATCCGAAACTTGTTTACGAATCGCATCTTCGCTCTTGAGAAGAGTCACGAGTGCAGCAATGATTGCCTTGAGTTCCTTTGATTCTGTCTCGAGTTCAAGTTTGCTCATCTTGGTCAAGCGACGAAGTGGCATATCTAGGATGTAGGTGGCTTGCTCTTCATTG
>Ga0114964_10003335_pt1 | contig 10896 bp, 12 predicted proteins | sample C_131016_MF_Meta_FD_92638 | JGI IMG/M metagenome (GOLD analysis project Ga0114964, IMG submission 92638) | Freshwater microbial communities from Lake Croche, Canada to study carbon cycling - C_131016_MF_MetaG | ecosystem: Environmental > Aquatic > Freshwater > Lake | place: Lake Croche, Canada... | reverse complement strand
GGCACCGTGATGCCTCGCTGCTTCATGTACTTACCAGCGCGATCAGCATAGCTCGTCTCACACGGTTCCGTCGCCTCGAAGAAGACGACCTGAGCCAAACCCTCGTTGGCATAGATTTTAGCCGGTAGCGGGGTCGTGTTGGAGATCTCCAAGGTCACATGCCCCTCCCATTCAGGTTCGAAGGGAGTGACGTTCACAATGATGCCACACCGGGCGTAGGTGGACTTGCCAACGCAAATCGTCAGGACCTCACGGGGAATGCGGAAGTATTCCACACTCCGTGCGAGAGCAAAGGAATTGGGCGGAACCACACAGACATCGGTCTTCAAATCGACAAAGGATTTCTCATCAAATTCCTTCGGATCGACCATGGCGCTGAAGACATTGGTGAAGACCTTGAACTCATCCGCGACACGGAGGTCGTACCCATAGCTTGAGAGACCATAGCTGATTACGCGCCCCCCAACTTCGGAGGCACGAATCTGACCGTCGATGAACGGTTCGATCATTCCTTGTTCCAACGACTTTTGGCGAATCCAGCGATCAGAGCAGACAGACATAGTGCGATCTATTTAAGCGGATCCCCGATTGGCCGTCATCGTAAAATCGAAGCGTTTGTCTCAATTTTGTTCCCGAGCTCTTCTTAATCCCTTTAAATCCTCACCGTGCTGAATTACCTCTGGCTTGGCTTGATTCTCTGCGGCGTGGTCTTGGGTGTCCTGAACGGCAAAACCGAGGCCGTAACAGCCGCCACGTTTGATGCGGCCAAGGCCTCACTGATGACTATTGCGCTCCCCCTTGGGGCCGTTATGGCTCTCTGGCTGGGCATCATGAGACTTGCCGAGAAATCGGGTGCCGTGGAACGACTCTCGTCATTCCTAAAACCGCTACTCACCCGTCTCTTCCCCGACGTCCCGGCAGATCATCCTGCCATGGGGGCCATAGTGATGAATATCGCCGCCAATATGCTGGGACTCGGTAATGCCGCCACCCCTCTCGGTCTGCGCGCCATGCAGGGACTCGAATCACTGAATCCCCGCCCGGGTACTGCCACGAATGCCATGTGCACCTTCCTGGCCATCAACACGAGTTCCGTCCAGCTTATACCCGCAACCGCCGTGGGAATTTTGGCTGCCGCGGGATCGATCCACCCGACCGCCATTATTGGGACGGCGCTTGTCGCCTCGACCTGCTCCTTCGTGACAGGCATCGTCTCAGTGAAGTTGCTGCAGCGTCTACCCATGTTCTCCCTCGCTCCGATGCCCGCAGTCATACTTCCGACATCAGGTGAAACAGTCTTTCCTGCTCGGACGGAACCACTCCCGGAGCTCTCGCTCTGGCGGAAAGTTCTGCTAGGCGCTTACGTTCTGCTTTTTGCCTTCACGATCGCTCATCTTGCTCTCATTGGAGATGCACAGACATCGTGGCCGATCGCCTTGATCCAGAGCATCTCTCTCGTGGCGATTCCCTTCCTGATCGGATTCTTTCCTCTCTACGCGGCACTACGTGGCGTAGCCGTCTACGAAGAGTTTATTGAGGGTGCCAAGGAGGGCATTCAGGTCGCCCTGCGCATCTTCCCCTACCTCGTGGCGATCCTTGTCGCAGTCGGGATCTTTCGGGCTGCTGGGGGCATCGACATCCTAACCCGTCTTCTTTCCCCAGTTCTGGATCTGATCGGTTTACCTCCCCAGGTGTTGCCTCTTGTCCTTGTCCGGCCAATGAGCGGAAGTGCCGCTACAGGGCTCTTTGCCGAGATCGTCAAAGCCTGCGGACCTGACAGTTACGCGGCCCATCTGGCAGGAACAATCCTCGGGGGCACCGAGACCACTCTCTATGTACTGGCCGTCTACTTTGGCTCCGTGGCAATCCGCAAGGGACGCCATGCCCTGGCCGCCGGTCTACTAGCTGACGCTGCTGGCGTCGCGGCATCGCTGGTGATCTGCAGGCTAGTTTTTAAGCAGTAGCAACCGACTGAGTGATTTTTTAATCTGGAACTCAGGAAAACAGAAACTGAAAGGATTCCATCAGAGTCTTTTTTCTATCCGTATGGTTTTTTCATGAGTTTCTGACTTCCAGAATAATCCCCTTCTGTCTTCAGACTAAACACCTAGAAAACTCACCACGACATTTCGTCTATGCGGAGCCCTGCGGTGTTCGAACAGATAGATCCCCTGCCAGGTGCCGAGTTGCAGTCTTCCCTCCGCGATGGGAATCGACTCGCTCGTGCGGGTTAGAACCATCCTCAAGTGACTTGTCGAATCATCCGCCCCCTCGGCCGTATGGATGAGGTTGGGATGATCCTCCGGGACAAGATCCTCAAAGAAGCGGTGAAGGTCCGTGCGCGCCGTCGCATCGGCATTCTCATAGATCACCAGACTCGCGCTGGTATGCTGGACAAAGACTGTGGCGAGTCCCGTTTTGATTCCGCTGCGGGTGAGTAAGCTTGCGACATCATCCGTGATCTCATAGGTCCCCTTGCCTCGTGTCGGCAGAAAAAAACTCTCGGTGAGTGCGATCATCACAAGATCAGAATGATCATCAGAAAATCAGGAGGCTCGGGATTCCGAGCGCAACCCGCTCCATGCGATCCAGGCCCAACCGGCCATCAACAGAAGTCCCCCAATGGGGGTGATCGCTCCGAGCCAGGTAAAACCTGTCACCGCCAGCAGATAGAGGCTTCCAGAAAAAAGCAGAATTCCGAACGCAAAGCAGAGAAATGGAATTCTTGGAATGGACTGCTCACGGGCTAACCAGAGAAGGACGGGTACATGAACGAGGTGGTAGAGAACCGCTGTATTCCAGATCTCCCGAGCATGATGCGCTTCTAGCACCCCCTTCAGGGCATGGACACCAAAAGCCCCGAAACCAATACCAAGAAAGCCGGTCGCACCGGCCAAGAAGAGCCCTGGGAGTGCGGCTCGACGGGACATGAAGGAAGAAAGTTACTTGGCCGCGATCTCGAACTCCTCGGGGAACTTCTGGAGGAAGCTCTGTACTGGCCATGAGGCCGCCTCACCAAAGGCGCAGACCGTGCGGCCGGCAATATTGTCGGCCACGTTCTTGAGTGTCGCAGGATCCTGTGCGATTCCCTCTCCATTCACCATGCGGGTGGTCATCTTGTCGATCCAGAGTACTCCCTCACGGCATGGGGTGCACTGACCGCAGCTCTCGTGGGCGTAGAAAGCATTCAGGTTATTCAGAGCCCAGAGCATGTTGCGCGAGTCATCCATCACAATCACTCCGCCGCTTCCGATCATCGTGCCGGCTGCGGCAAGGCTCGCTGCATCCATCACAAGGTCGAGCAGAGGAACTTCTTTCTCAATCATTTCGGCGTCCGGTCCCTTAACCTTCATCTTGAAGGTCTCGCCGGCACGCAGGATCTTGGAGGAGCTGCCGCCGGGAATGATCGCCTTAAGCTTACGCCCGGGCTTCATGCCACCGCAGACATCATTGATCAGTTCACCGAGTGTCACGCCTCCAGCAGGGATCTCGTAGGGTCCGGGACGCATGACATCACCCGAGACACACATCACGCGGGTACCACCGTCTCCGGCAGTGCCCATCTTCGCGTACTCGTTGCTGCCGATCTTGAAGATCTGCTTCACGTGACAGAATGTCTCCACATTGTTGACGATCGTCGGAGACATGTAGAGACCGAGGACCGCGGGGAAGTAGGGAGGCTTGATGCGAGGATAAGGGCGCTTACCCTCCAACGACTCGATCAGGCTAGTCTCCTCACCGCAGATGTAGGCACCGGCCCCCTGATGGACATAAATATCGATATCGAAGCCGCTGCCCATGATGTTTTTTCCAAGGAATCCCTTGGCACGGGCCTCTTCGAGAGCCTTCGTTACAATCCCTGCAGCCTTCGGGAACTCGCAACGGATGTAGATATAGGCTAGGTGGACATTCAGTGCGAAGGCGGCGATCGCCATCCCCTCGATTAACTGATGGGGGTCGTTATGCAGAATATACCGATCCTTGAAGGTGCCTGGCTCCGACTCATCAGCATTGCACGTGATGTAGTGTGCCTTGCCGTCGTCACGCTTGATGAAACCCCACTTCACGCCGCAGGGGAAACCTGCGCCGCCGCGACCACGTAGGTTCGCCTTCTTGACCTCATCAATGATCTCTTCCGGCTTTATGCCGAGAGCCTTCTTCAGTTCTTCATAGCCCCCGTTCTTGACGTAGCAATCGATGTCAGGGGAATAGCCCTGAGTCCAGGCGTTCTTGAAGACGATGCGACGCTCCTTGGGATGTGGAGGGAGAAGAAGTGATTTCATGGTCGTGGGCCTTGTTGCTACCTAGTGGGATCGATCAGTTGTACTGGCTCAGGATAACGGCTGTGCCTTCCGGGGTAATGTCCTCGAGGAGATCATCATTGACCAGGGCCACGGGAGCAGAACCGCAACTCGCGAGACACTCTACGAACTCGACGCTGAATTTTCCATCCGCGCTGACAGGAGGAGTGTGGCCGTGAGTCGGTGCCTTGTGATCAATCCCGGCAGCCTTGCAGAAGGCATCCCGGACTTCGTAGCTTCCGGCCAAGGCGCAGGAGAGTGTGCGGCAGACGCGGATACAGACCTTGCCAGCTGCCTGCTGACGGAACCAAGGATAGAAGGTCACCAGTTCCAGGATATTGATCGGCTGAAGCTCCAGACGGTTCGCGATCCAATCCACACCGCTGTCATCAACGAAACCGAAGTGGTTCTGCCAGAGATGGAGGAGAGGAAGGGAAGCACTCCTCTTGGAGACGGGGTAGTGAGTCACCGCCTCGTCGATCTTGGAAAGGAGGTCCGCAGGAATCAATTCAGCCTGTTTGGGACCGGTGGAAGGAGCTGCATGAGTATGCATGAAGAGATGTAAGAGATCAAAAACGAGCTGGCTCGGAAAGCAGGAAATCCGTAAATCCGATAGTGAAGGGCATCAAGGGCCCGATGACGGGCGGTGATTGCCAAGAGTGTATGATCCTGCTTCGCTCTCTCTTCCGACTTTTCAAGCTATGGGATTCTTCACCCCCCGATTCATAAAGGAAGCCCGTATCCTCTCCGAGGGGGCCTCCAAGACTCTTCACCACCATCGTGACCTGCTGGGAGAGGGACAGATCGCCAGCCTTCAGGCACTCATTTCCTCACTGAATTGCGCGATCAGCGCAAAGAATGAGCAGGAGATCGATCAAACAACCCGAGTGCTGGAAACCGGTTTTGCCTCCGTTATTCCCGCCAGACCCCACCCCGTCTGGGCGGAGAATATCGAGGCCATCGTGGTCGCCATCGCCCTAGCCGTCGGATTCCAAGCTTACTTTCTTAAGCCTTTCAAGATCCCTACCGGATCGATGCAGCCGACTCTCTACGGGATGATGGGACATCCTTCAGAAGATCCCTTGCCGGGACCGATCAACCGTGCCATGGATTTCATCCGCCTCGGGCGCACCCACCTCGACATAAAGGCAGCAGCAAAAGAGGAGGTCTTGGGACTTAACGAGCAAACGAAGCTCAACTTCTTCACCTTCACAGAAGTAGTCACCACGGAGGGAAAGTTCTCGATCTTTGCACCTCGCGATGTCGTGGCACGGGATTTCGGAGTGAGACCAGGCAGAGTCTATGAGCCTGGGGAAACGATCGTCCACGGCTATGTCCAGGCGGGTGACCAGGTCTTTGTCGACCGCATGACCTACCAGTTCAGGAACGCGTCGCGTTCCGATGTCTTTGTCTTCAAGACCACGGGAATCCGCCGCATCGAGATGAATCTGGACCCTGCCCTTGGGTCTCAATTCTACATCAAGCGACTCGCCGGAGTTCCGGGAGATACCCTGCGGATCGACTCTCCGAAGCTCTTCCTGAACGGTTCCATCGCTACACAGACTCCCTTCCAACGAGTCATGAGCTGCGAGAACGGCTATCGGGGATACTCCAATCCCAGCGCCGCACAATACCTGACAACCCCGGAGGAGACCTTCACCGTCCCCTCCCATGCCTTCTTCGCCATGGGCGATAACAGCTACAACTCCAGCGACAGCCGCTACTGGGGCATCGTTCCCGAGCGGAACGTCATCGGTCGCGGCTACTTCGTCTACTGGCCCTTCTCCGAGCGCTGGGGCTTTATTCGGTGAATGGAAGACTGATAGACTTTTAAGCTGTTAGACTGTTAGGGCTGAATGAAGAAAGAGCCTAAAGGATCTTGGCAGGGATGCCGACAGGCAGAACATGCATTGCAATTTTTTCTGTGCTCCTGATGCAGCGGATACGAAACAACGTCCAGGCAAGCAATTCCATAGTGAAACTTCTGGATCCACGCGTTTCAGCTCAAAATCTTACAGTATCTTATATAGTTGAGAAAAGGAACTTCAACGATGAAGCTGCGTCTGGACATCGGCATTGTTCATGGAGAGATCCAGAATGCGCTGGCCCGGCAACGGTTTGGTGCTTAAGCAATCGAGATTTCCATCACGGCCAATGACAACAACGGCGAATCCTTTGGTCACGTCATAAACGGATGCCACGGCCGTCGGGTTATCCACGAGAATGAACGGGATATTGGAGGGGATACGCCCCCCCTCCGAGGTGAAGGCGGAGAAGAAAAGCATCCCTTGGGAAGCAAGGCGCTCGTAGCACCCCTTGAGCTCCCTCATCTGGGAATAGAAGGCTCGATCCCTTGGGGAGGGAGCGATGAGCAAGACGACGGGTTTTCCTTTGAGTGATGCAAGAGTGATCTTGCGACCGGCCGAGGCACCTCCGGTAAAGCCCGGCGCGGCGTTAACCACCAGAGAATCTTTAGCGAGCAGTCCCCCATCCACGCCCAAGAACAAGAATGTGGCCAGAAAGAGAATAACGCTCTTGAAGCGAGTGGCGCTCTTCATGAGTAATCAGCGGATGGTAGGATAAAACCCGTGACAACTTAGACAGTCATGAGCTCAGCTTCCTTATGGGAGACGTGCTTGTCTATCGACTCGACCTGCTTGTCGGTAAGCTTCTGAATCTCCTTTTCGGAGCGCTCAAGGTCATCCTCGGTGATGATTCCCTCCTTCTGAAGTTTTTTTGCACCCTCCTTCGCCTCACGGCGGCATGCGCGCACGCGGACACGGGTCTCTTCGGCGATCTTATTGATGGTCTTCACGAGATCCCTTCGGCGCTCCTCGGAGAGCTCAGGAATGCGCAGGCGGATAAGCTTACCGTCGACTGCGGGATTAATACCAATCTTGCTCTCCTGAAGGGCACGTTCGATGTCTTGGACGGTTCCGACATCGAAGGGCTGGATCACGAGTAAGCGGGGCTCGGGGGAGGTGATGAGGGCGAGTTGCTTCAGTTTCATGCTGCTGCCGTAGGCGGTGACATCGATATTCTCGACAAGGGCCGGTGAGGCTTTACCGGTACGGATCGCATTAAACTCATGCATCATGAATTCCCCGGCTTTCTCCATTCCGGCTTCGGCTTCAAAAAGGACTTCTTCTGCGCTCATTGTCTGTGGTGTGGTGAAGGGTGAATTAGGGAACTTCCCTAGAGAGGGGTGGCGTGGTATCTGACACGAGGGTTCCAATAGCCTCGCCGCGTACTGCACGCATGATATTCGTAGGGTCGGACATGTCAAAAACGATGATTGGCATGGCATTGTCCATGCAGAGGGAAAAGGCCGTCGAGTCCATAACCTCCAGGCGGCGGATCATGGCTTCGGTGTAGGTAAGTGAGTGGAAGCGCTTTGCCTTAGGATTCTTCATGGGATCGGAGTCATAGATCCCGTCGACCTTGGTTGCCTTGAGGATAATGTCGGCACCGATCTCGTTGGCACGCAACGCGGCGGTTGTGTCGGTGGAGAAGAAAGGATTGCCGGTACCCGCGACGAAAATGACGATGTGGCCGTTCTCCAGATGGCGGATGGCTCGGCGGACAATGAACGGCTCCGCCACGTTGTTCATCTGGATGGCTGTCTGGACGCGAGTGGAATGGCCCAGATCCTCCAGGGCACTCATCAGGGCCATCCCGTTGATCACCGTGGCAAGCATTCCCATATAGTCCGCTGTGGCACGGTTCATCCCACGGTGGCTTGCTGCGAGTCCTCGCCAGATGTTCCCTCCCCCAACGACAACAGCCACCTCGACCCCCATCTTCCTGACCTCGGCGATGGAGGCGGCCACCTTCTGTACGATTTGGGGTGAGACGCTGTCTGAACTCCCCTTATCTTTCAATGCTTCACCACTGATTTTGAGGACGATACGACTGTATTTCAGCGAGGACGACAAAGGATCGGACATGAGATCAAATCAAACCGCAGGAGAGGCCCCAGGCAAAGTCAAATCGGCACCATCCAGTTTTCTCAAACAAGCAGTCAGGAGGGGATTTTTAGCGCGCGCCCACGCGCAAAGGCGGCTGAGTGCATACGTGCTCTTCCCTCGGGCTGGATGGTTCCAAGCAGAAGCCCCCCCTCACCGCAGGCAACCAGCACCCCTCGTTCATCAACCCTGAGAATGCTTCCAGGCTCACCCGAGGCGTTTCGGGCGACGATTGCCGAATGAATTTTAAGGGAAATCGCTTCTCCAGTGTCCGCATGAAGAGTGGCTACCGCAGCAGGCCTTGGTTGAAGGGATCGAATTTTTTGCTCGAGCACGACTGCGGGTTGACTCCAGTCGAGCAACGACTCCTCCCTTCCGATTTTGCCGGTGACAGTGGCCAGAGTGTGATCCTGGGCAAAACGCGGGGCATTTCCACGGGACAGAAGTTCCAGCGCCTCGCACAGTGCGAGAGGGGACAAATCGGCAAGTTTTTCTGAAAGCGAACCGGTGGTCTCGCGTCGTGCGAGGGTAAAGTTTTTGTCAAGAATGACATCGCCGGTGTCGAGTCCCTCGGCCATGTGCATGATGGTGACACCGCTTGTCTGGTCCCCCGAGGCAATAGCTGCCTGTATCGGGGAGGCTCCGCGATGACGAGGAAGCACCGAGGCATGGATATTCAGGCAGGCAAGGGAAGGTGCTTCGAGAAGCTCCCTGGGCAAGATGCGTCCGTAGGCCATCGTGACCATCACTTCTGGGGCAAGTTGTCGGACCCAGGCAATGGCCTCGGGAAGTCGTGGGGATTCTGGTTGCAGTATCGGGATTTCGGGAGCAAGACGGAGCAATTCCTCCTTGATCGCGGGTGCCTTAAGTTCGCGGTGTCGTCCAGCAGGACGGTCTGGCTGAGTCAGAACGCCTAGCAATATATGGTGGGCCATAAGATAGTTCAGGGTCGGAATCCCAATATTCCCAGTGCCGGCGAAAAGTACGCGCATTCGCATCGGGAAGTCAGACCTTTAGTACCCGAAGGACGACGGGATCCCTGAGTTGCGGCGGCCTTTCATCGCTGCCTTGGAGACCTGAGACATTCTTAGATCTTCCGCACTCACCTCTCGGCTACCAAGTGATGCGGAGCAACCAGTGCAGAGATAGTCGTAGATCTCCTTGTCCGGTAGAACCAGCAAGAGCATCTCCCTCACCGGCATTGCCTTGGCACACTTATTGCAATAGAGCGAGGAGGCACGGAGGTTCTCGAACTGACTCATGCGCCTGAGAGCGGTTTCCTATCAGGGAGCCAGGGTGGATGTCTCCGCAGACATTTCCTCCAGAAGGCCCTCCAAAACTTTGTGAAGAACCTCCAGCGGTGTCATCGAGGCATCAATATCATGACGCTTCACCGAGGAGTAGTGGCTCAGCATCGGCTTGGACTCCGAATCATAGGTGCCAAGACGGTTGCGGATGACCTCCTCGTTGGCGTCGTCAAGTCGGTTATCGCGCAGTGCACGCTTCTTGAGACGTGCAACCAGCTTATCACGATCGGGACAGGAAAGATGAAAGACCCTGCGGACCTCGATATGAGTCTCCATGAGCACGGCTTGGGCGACATTGCGCGGAATTCCGTCCAGGATGAGGTGATCGCGCTCGGGTTTGAACTTTCCGGATTCCACAGTCTTGCGGATCGACTCATGCCAGAGCCTGACGGTCATCTCGTCGGGCACAAGCTCTCCCTTGCTGGAGTACTCAAGGAACTGGGCGCCTAGTGCACTAGTGGGATCGAGCGACCGGAAGACATCGCCGCAAGCGAAGTGGTAGAAGCCGGGAATCTTACCTAGGATCTTGCCTTGGGTTCCCTTGCCGCTTCCGGGAGCGCCAAAAATCAGGATAGTGCGGTAACGTGACATAAGACTTATCAATCCAAACCTAGGGTAGCGTTCATGGAAAATCAACGGCCCAATGCACGGAGAGCGCGTTGACAAAGAAATAAAGGGAGAGATGATATGCCACCTCCCTTAATCATCCCACGATAATGCCAGTCAACGACGAATATGTAATCGAGATCCTGAAGGATGTGGGTCTCATGACCCAGGTGCAGGGTGAGGATCTCGCGGGCAGGACGGGTGGACTCCATATGGTGGAGACACTCATCAAGGAGGGTACGGTGAGTGCAGAGGATGTTTCCCGGACACTCGCCTCCCAGAACGGCATGGATTTTGTCGACCTCTCCCTGGTGACCCCCAGCCCTGAACTGATCAATCTCCTGTCGCCGGAAACTGCACGGCGTTACAAGACGGTACCCGTATCAGAACATGATGGCTCACTTGTGCTTGCAATAGCCGATCCGATGGATTTTGAGGCATTCGACAGCATCGGATTCCTGCTCAAAAGACCCGTGGAATTCGTCTGCGCCGTCCCGACACAGATCCAAGATAAGCTCGATCGCCTCTATCTCCAGGGTCTCGAGGAACTCGGTAAAGTAGCCATCACCGAAGAGGAGGAAGACTATACAGGCGACGATGATGCACCGATCATCCGCCTAGTCTCCAGCCTACTGATCGAAGCCCAGAACCACAGGGCAAGCGATATTCACATTGAGCCGATGGAGAAGCGCCTGAGAATCCGCTATCGTATCGATG